>Ga0208373_1003153_pt1 | contig 16641 bp, 15 predicted proteins | sample RifOxyC2_FD_184036 | JGI IMG/M metagenome (GOLD analysis project Ga0208373, IMG submission 184036) | Soil microbial communities from Rifle, Colorado - Rifle Oxygen_injection C2 (SPAdes) | ecosystem: Environmental > Terrestrial > Deep subsurface > Rock core/Sediment | place: Rifle, Colorado...
GGCCGATCCCGCCGATACCCATGACAATGGCATTGTCACCCATTTTAAAACCGGAGCGGAGAATGGCCTGATAGGGAGAAGTGGCGGCATCGGCTACGACGGCCAGGTGCTCCAAGGGGATATCGCCACGGTTTTTGACTTCGCACAGATCAATGGAAGGAACAGGGATATGGCTTGAAAATCCGCCATAGATGCCCATGCTGTTGCCCGGCATTTTCTGGCCCAGGCAGCGGTTCCCTTTTCCGGTCTTGCACAGCAGGCACTGTCTGCAGGGCATGACGGCCGGGATAATGACTTCTTTTCCGATCCAGGTGGCATCGCCGGCCACAACGGTCCCGGAAATTTCGTGGCCCAAGGTCAACGGCGGCTTGCTGACGGTGGGCACACCGTCAAAATAATAGCCCAGGTCGGTATGGCAGACGCCGCATCCTGCAACCTTTACCAGCACTTCACCGGCTTTGAGTTCAGGAACGGGGATTTCCGTTTTTTCAAGTTTTCCCGGTGTGACTTCCCCGGTTTCCCTGTTTTTTGTAAAAGGGCTTACCATCTGCCATGTCTGAATTTTATCAGGTACATTCGTCATTTTTTTCTCCTTTTTTATATTGCAGCGTTAATATTTTATTATAGAGTATGGCAGACCGGTTGCTTTTCCGTTGGAATCCGCCAAGGTATTAATGGTCCAGACCTTTCGCATATCAACATTTTATAACCTTAACCTTTGTGCCGATCCATTCCGGCGGCAGGTACACACGCCCGCTGTTTCCGCTTGAGTTGACCGTCTTTTCAATCATCTCCTCACCGTAAACTTCAAATTTTACCTTTCGGCGGGTATAATCCGGCTCAACTTGTTTTTCTTTCTCATCACTCATTGCTTAAACTCCCCTATGCAGGCAAGCCGGCAAAACATTACCAGCTATTACTTAGATACCTAATAGATACATTGCAGCTACATGTCAAGTTTTTTTTAGAAAATATTAAATTTTCAGTCCCCTGTCATATAGTTGATTGATCAACCAGATTATCCTGATTTTTATTGTCCAGATCCAATTTTTTCCTTGACATGGTTTCTTCCTTTTAAATATAGTTAGGGCCATAGCTGATTTATAGTTACATTATGACACTAATATTTGAAAATCAAAACACGGAAAGGAGGTGACATCGGGAATACAATTCTATATATGAGGGTAACTAATTAGTTTTTGGCTCCACCATAAACATTTTTAGGAGGTCAACAAAATGAAAAAAATCGCGTTACTGAGTTTTTTGAGCCTTTGCCTGGGCGCAGTTTTCAGCTTTAATGCATTTGCAAAAACCGAACTTACCTATGCCAGTTTCTTTCCTCCCACCCATGGCCAAAGCCAGCTTGCAGAAAGCTGGTGCGCCGAAGTTGAAAAAAGAACCAAGGGTGAAGTGGTCGTTAAATTTTATCCGGCACAATCCCTGGTAAAAGCCCCCCAGACCTATGACGGCGTTGTCAGTGGAATTGCAGACATCGGACAGACCTGCCTTGCCTATACCGGCGGACGATTTCCGCTTTCAGCCGCCATCGATCTTCCCATGGGATATAAAACCGGGGTTCAGGCCACCAAGGTCGCCAATGCCGTTCGTGAAAAATTTCAGCCCAAGGAATTCGATGACACCACCATCATGTACCTCCATGCCCATGGCCCCGGCCTTCTCAACACAACCAAGAAAAAAGTCGTCACCCTGGACGATATGAAAGGCCTTAAAATCCGTTCAACCGGCACCAGCGGTGATGTTGTCAAAGCCCTCGGCGGATCACCGGTGGGAAAGGCCATGAATGAAAGCTATGAGCTTTTACAGAAAGGCGTTGTGGACGGATCTCTTCACCCCATAGAATCCAACAAAGGCTGGAAGCTGGGCGAAGTTGTAAAATATGTGACGGAAAATTATTCCACCGCCTACACCACCACCTTCGTCGTCACAATGAACAAGACCAAATGGAGTGCATTGACCCCGGAAAACCAGAAAGCCATTAACGAAATCAATGCAGAATGGGCTCTCAAACATGGAGAAAGCTGGGATCAGATTGACAAGGACGGCATTGCCTTCTTAAAGGAGAAAGGCGGGGAAATGGTGCCCCAGACTCCTGAAGAATCTGCAAAATGGCAAAATGCCGTGGCCCCCGTCCTTGACGAATATGTCAAAAGCGTCAGCGCCAAAGGCATTGATGGAAAAGCAGTCGTGGATTTCATCAAGGCAAATTTGTAATATTCATATGATTTCATGCTGAATGGCCTCCGCCATTCAGCATGGATTTAAACATCAGCAGGATAATGACATGACCCTTTTTTCTAAAACACTGGATAAATTTTCCGACATTTTAAAAATCATCGGTGGCGTTGCCATCACCGCCATGATGGCCCTGACGGTGTTTGACGTTGTGGGCCGTTTCTTTAAACACCCCATTTTCGGTTCCATTGAAATCATCGGATTTTTAGCCGCCATCACGGTTGCTGCGGCCCTGCCGTATACTCATAAAATGGACGGCCATGTGGGCGTGGAGCTTCTGGTGCGTCTGCTTCCCAGAAAAATTCAGATCGGCATCAAGATCATTACTCAGACCCTGACCCTGTTTCTGTTCACGCTCATCTCCTGGCAGATGTTTCTTTATGCCAAAGAGCTGGATAAAACCGGTGAGGTTTCCATGAACCTGGGTTTTCCCCTACACTATCTGGTGTACCTGATTGCCTGCGGCCTTGTGGTGTTTTCTGTGACCATCATAGAGACGATTATCGAAAACCTTATGAAGCTGAGGGGAAATAAATAAAATGAGTCCAACTACTATTGGCATCATCGGCCTTGTCATCATGATCCTCATGTTTTTTACGGAAATGCCGGTTGCGTTTGTTATGGGCATTGTCGGGTTTATCGGATTCAGCACCCTGATCTCTCCGGATGCCGGCCTGGCCCTTTTGTCCAGGAACGTGTATGAAACTTTTTCAAACTATGATCTCACCACCATCCCCCTGTTCATCCTCATGGGACAGCTCGGATTCAATTCCGGCATCAGCAAACGCCTCTATGATGCAGCCTATAAATTTTTGGGAAGCACCCGGGGAGGGCTTGCCATGGCAACGGTGACCGCCTGCACGGCCTTTGGCGCCATCTGCGGCTCCAGCCCGGCAACCGCCGCCACCATGGCAACGGTGGGTCTTCCGGAGATGAAACGCTATCATTATGATGATGCCCTGGCCACCGGGTCTGTGGCATCCGGCGGCGGGATCGGCATGATCATGCCCCCCAGTGTTGTGCTGATTATTTACGGCATCCTCACCGAGCAATCCATCGGCGCCCTTTTTGTTGCCGGAATTATCCCGGCCCTTCTGATTTGTGTGCTCTTTATCGTTACCATCTACACCCAGTGCAGGATAAACCCTGATCTCGGACCTGCCGGTGAAAATTTTTCCTGGGCTGAGAAATTCAAGGCCCTTCTCGGCCTCTCCGAAACCCTGATCATTTTTGTGACGGTCATCGGCGGTATTTTTATCGGTCTTTTTACGCCCACGGAAGGAGCCGGTATCGGTGCTTTTGCCATATTGGTCCTGTCTATGATCAGAAGACAGATATCCTGGGCGGCCTTTGTCAAATCCCTCATGGAAACCCTGAGAACCTCCTGTATGGTGCTGATGCTGATCACCGGCGCCGTTATTTTCGGAAAATTTCTGGCCGTCACCCGGATCCCCTTTGAAATCGCAGGATGGGTCAGCGGACTGGATATGGCGCCCATCCTGATCATGGCGGTCATTATCGGCATTTATTTCATCGGCGGCTGCTTCATGGATTCCCTGGCCTTTGTGACCCTGACCGTCCCGATTTTCTTCCCGGTTGTCCAGACCCTGGGGTTTGATCCCATCTGGTTCGGCCTCATCATTGTGATGGTGACGGAAATGGGGGTTATCACCCCGCCCGTCGGTATCAATGTCTATGTGGTTTACGGGGTTGCCAAAAATGTATTAAAGGAAGAGATCCCCCTTGAAATCATATTCAAAGGCATCTTTCCTTTCCTGATCGCCGTTATTGTCGGGATTATCCTGATGATGATCTTCCCGCAAATCGTTCTTGTTCTGCCCAATCTTTTGTACCAATAAGACATCATCTAAAAAGGCTGAAATCTTTTGGATTTCAGCCTTTTCCATATTAATCCGCGTTTATCAAATTTTTTCTTGCAAACTGACCCTCCATGCTATATGCGATAAACAGTCATTTTTTAAAGGTGTTATTTAAATTCTTACGATCTTTATGAAAAGGAGGGCAAGCATGCCAAGATTATCAAAAAACGGACGGTTTTTTAATGATAAAGGCTTTACGCTGATTGAAATCGCCATTGTTCTTGTGATTATCGGCCTGATCATCGGTGCCGCCGTTAAAGGAAGGGATCTCATCCAGTCGGGAAAACAAAAAAAATTCTATACCAACAGCCTGAAGGCATGGGAAGTTGCCGTTGTCAGTTATTATGACCGCACCGGCCAGGTTCTGGGAGACGGCACCGTCAATGGCGGAACAGCCGCTGCAACCGATGGGATCTTTGACAATATCGGAGGGGCAAATTTTGGCCCTATCAATGCCAGACTTCTGGCCGTCGGCCTTACGGTTCCGGTCAGCAATACCGCCAATACCAACCAATTTACCTATAAGGGGCAGACCAGCGGTAATCAGACCATTATCCTGAGTTTAATGAATCTGAACGGCAATTCTTTTCTGTTCACCAATATGCCGACGGATCTTGCCATTGCCCTTGACACCATTATAGATGGAAGTGGTAATACTAGCAGGGGGAGTTTCAGACAGTGGCCCAATCCTGCAGATAATGCAAATGCACTCTGGCCCGATGCAAATGCAGCCGCCACAAGGGTTGTGAATGCCCAGTATATCATTGATGTGCCCTAGGCCTTTTCAAACCGGACCGATGCGTGCATCCTTTTTTCTTAAATCCTATGTCATAACCGCAATCCTGGCAGTCTTTTTCTGTGTATGCGGTCATGCTTTCATGACCGCATACACCGGCTATCATACCACCCGGAAAAAACTTGAATTGCTGAGCGGCCAGGAACAATTTTTTAAAGACCGGGTAAACGCGCTGGAAAGAAAAAATTCAGCCCTGGAGCAGGTGACCACATTTATAGACCATGCCGGTCGATCAGGGCTTTTAAAACAGGACTGGGATGAATTTTTTGTTGACCTGACGGAGGAAGCCCTTTCCTTTTCACAACTCTCCAGGCTTTTAGACCAAGCCTGTACGTCTGAAAATTATTATTTTATTCCCGAATCCCTTGTCATCCGGCTGGGGCAGGCGGAAAAACATTCTGAAGGCAAAGAAGGAGCCGGAGAAGTCAAAACCACCCCTGAAAAGCCGCCCCTGGTTTCAGGGGCGCTTGATATTCCGCAAACAAATTCCGATGCCGTTGTCAGTCTGAAGGGCCTTTTTCTTGTCCGGAACCGGGGGCAGGATGAATAAGAATCCCTTTATCCTGGAACTGGACGGCAACACCTATCGTCTGTCCGCGCACACGCTTCTGAAAGAAGCGGATTTTCAATCTATTGACGGCTGTAAATTCCTTGTTTCCGATTTTGGAAAATCCATTACCCGGGTCATGCAGGTTCAATCGGATATCCGGTATGCCGAAGCCGTAGTCGCAAGGACACTTCAAAATGAAGGGGAATTTGACGAACCCATTACAGTGCTCACCCATTGGAAAAAAAAGCGGGATGGGGAAACCATTGACATCTTTTTTACCGCTCTGACATCCAGGATTTATTTTCAATACCTTCACAAAATAGCCGAGCACCGGGATCTGCTGACCTTGATTCCTGTTTTCGGCGTTCTGGCCGCCTTCATCAACCAATTGAATTCCAAAGACCCCATTGCCGTTATCTTCAGGCATGGCCGGTTTGCGGATCTGGTCATTGGAAAGAAGAACCGGTTCTATCTGGCCACACAATGCGTCGCCTTTGACACCAGCCCGGAGCAGATTTCCGTATTGTGGGATACGGTTTCAAGGGAAATTTCAGCCCAGGTCCGGGAAACGGGCCTTCGGGTTAAAAAAGCCATTGTCCTGAACTGGATCGACACAAAAGAAGACCCTCCCTCCATGGATGTGCCCGGCATGGCGTCTTTTCTTTTTGACCCGGAGCCCGTCACCCATGAAAACACCCTTCATCTGGTTTCCTTTTCCAGGGCATTGAGGATGTTTCCCCCCATGGAAGGGATTACGCCCGGCAACGGCAAACTGCTTTTTTATTCCGGCAAATTATCCCCATTTTTCAGGGCTTTTTTCGCCTGCGCCACCATTTTGATGCTTGCCGGCTCCCTTTTTTTTCAATTCGAAACAAAAACCCTGAAAACAAGTCTCGCCGCAGTTGAGGGAAGACTCAACCGGATGAACCACACGCCCTTGTCTCAATCCCTTGAATCAGCCTATCCGGGAACGCTCAACTTTGTTGATACCCTGTTCCATAACCGGAACCTGCCGTCCTATAAGGAGATCATCAATGATATTTCAATGGGCGTGTCTTCATCCACCCGGGTGGAAGCGCTTAAAATCGATTACCCGGACAAGGGGTTAAAAATTCATCTGACAGGCCGGATGGAAGCCGGCTTTGACAGGGCCTACAAAGAGTATCAAACCCTTATATCGGGCTTGCAGAAAAAAGGGTATCACATTGACGAAAACATCTTCAATACAAGGATTGACTCCTCCAGGTTTGAGCTGTCCCTGTCACGGAGCCTCCCATGAAAAATAAATATCATGGTCTTGCCTGCCTGGTCCTCCTGGGATTGTCTTTTGCCGGCATGCTGGGTTACGGTCTTTATCTTGCAGGCGGCCTCACCGGAAGCATCCACGTCTCCGGGCCCGTACCCATTGCCGATATTAAAATACCCGATGAAAACACTCTGGCCTATATGAATTTTCTGACCCCCCATCTGAAGGATCTGGGCAGACCCGGCAGAAATGATGCGGATGCCGACTTAAGGCTTTTCGGATTCAGCCGGCCTTCTTCCACCGAGGCCTCGCTGTTGCCCGAAACAGACACAGTATCGCCCCGGCGAGAAGAAATTGCTTTTTCATATGCCCTGACCCTCTGTTTTTCGTCATCAAAGAAAAGTTTCTGCGTTATTGACGGAAAACTCTATCAGCCGGGCGGCCTTTTGCCGGATGGCGGGAAAATACTGAAAATCGAAAATGACCGTGTGTTCATTTCAAAGCAGAATAAAAAAGAATGGCTTTATCCGTTATCAAAACGGAACAGTTCCAGTGAAAAAAGTGAGGAAACCATATGAAACGCTGCATGAGTATAGGGGTTATTCTGATGATGGTCCTTTTGTCCGGATGTCTTCATCAAGACCCTGCACCGGAAAAACAAAGCCCTTCCCTTGCGCCGCAAATCAAAAGGAGTTCCGATTCTCTTGGAGAAGAACAGGAGGCGCGGTTTCAGGCCCTTGAAAAAAAGGCGGAAAAGGATCTGGCGGCCCAGCCGGTTCTCCCGAAATACGATCCCCTTGAAGATCATACCATCTCTTTTTCAATGGTGGATGAACGCCTTGAAACCGTTTTATACCTCCTGGCCGATACCGTCGGGATGAACCTTATGCTGGATCCCAAATTAAAGGGCCAACAAAACCTTGTGACCCTCAATTTTGAGAATGTCTCCGCCAAAAAAATCTTAATGGAACTGGCCCGGCAGTTTGATCTGGACTGCCAGGTGGAAGGCAATATTATCCGGATCAATACCTTTGCAGAGCAGTTCTTTCCCTTGAATTTCCTGGATACCAATATTGAAATGAGCTTTGATGTGGGCGGGGATGTTCTCGGAGGCAGCGGGAGCGGAACCGAAAACGCTTCAGGGCTTGCCGGAAGTGTGATTCTGAAGGGTAAGGGGCCGGAAAAAGCAAACCCTTATGTGATTCTTGAGGAACTCATTGCCAGGGTCAAATCCGAAGGCGGCCTTGTTGCCATCAACAAATTATCCGGCAACCTGTATATAAAGGATAAACCATCCGTCGTCAAAACCGTATCAAAACTGCTGAGCCGTTTCAGGGAAATGCTCTCCCGCCAGATTCTGATTGAGGCGAGAATTATTGAAGTCACCCTTTCCAAAGGCTTTGAATACGGCATCGACTGGAGCCTTGTCCGGGCAAGCACGCCCGGCTCCAACACAAAATTGTCCCGGCTGTCCTGGAATTTAACCAACGGCCTGGTATTAAACGGATTTGATGATTCATTTTCATTAAACTCGGTGATCTCTGCTCTTGAGACCTTCGGCGATATTAAAATCGTCTCCAATCCCACCATCCGGGCAAAACACGGAACCCCGGCCATCATCAGCGTGGGAGATTCCATTACCTACAAGAAAAGCGTAGAAAAAACCATTGAAACAACCACCACCGGCCAGACGGAAAGAACGGAGGTCCAGGTCTCATCCGTGTTTGACGGACTGATTCTCGGGGTTGTCCCCTTTATTGAGCCCAATGACACCATCAATCTCTTGATCAATCCCGTTAAAAGCGATGTGGATACGGAATCCATTGAAAAACCGGAAAATGTGGGTTCCGATGTTACCATTTCTTTACCCAAGGTCGGCATCAAGGAAATCAGCACCACCATTACCATCAACAACGGGGACGTCATTGTTCTGGGCGGACTGATCAGCAGTGAAAATGTGAAAAAGGATAAGGATGTTCCTCTTTTATCCAAAATTCCGCTTCTCGGGTATGCATTTAAAAATGATTATGTCAGTGAAGAACGAAAAGAGCTTGTGATTATTTTAAATGTCCGGACCCTGTAAGGCTGCCATGAGCATTATCTTTAAAAAACTCAATACCCTGAAAAACGATTCTGCGAGTCCGGAAGACTTCAACCGGCAAAGGCTTCACAACGGCATCCCGGTCTATACCTTTAAAAAGCTTGTCTTTTCTCCCAGGGGAGTTTTGATTATTGGTGCAGCCCTTCTGGCCTTCGGGATGATCAGTTTTTATGCCCTCTCCTTTTTAAAGGACTATCTTGATTCAGCTTCCGGCACAGCCATTGTCGTCACCCACCAGACCAAGGCGCCCGGAGAGCTGACCCCTTCAAGCGTTGATGGCCCGGAAGACTTTAAAGTACCTGAATATTTTACCCGGCTTTTACGGAAAAATGCAGAGGACGCCGCCTCAATCACGGATCACCCGGACCCGGAAAATACCCTGGTCTATATCCCGAAATCCGGCCCGAAGGAATCCTTGGATGAAAAATGGCCTGATCTGCCAAAAAGCCCTTCGGTTCCCGGACCGCCAACAGATTCCGTCCCTTCCGAAAAAAACCGTAAGATTTCACCGGGCCCTGAAACAGGCCCTTCCCAAGTCAAAATTCAAGCCCAGCAGGACGCTCTGAGGGCGGCAAAAGAAAAACGGACCCGAAAAACATCGGCCATCACCCTCCTGGCTGAAGATCTGGAAGAAGCCATTGGAAAAAACGACACCCTTCGCACCCATCTCCTTTTTGACGCCCTTGCAAAGGAAAACGGCCCCGGCAGCATCTATTATCTTAAGCTGAAAGCATTCCAGGACATCCGGGAAGAAAACTATGAATCGGCAAAAAGAATCTTAAATCAGGTCCTGGCCCTGGATATGAACGATTTTGACGCCAATTTTAACATGGCTGTCATTGAAATCCGGGAACAAAAATTGAACGCCGCAAAACAAAGGCTTACCCGGTTAAAAGAGATCCATCCTTCCAAGGCCTCTATTGATGATCTGTTGGATTCGTTTTAAAAACGGAAAGGCTTCAAAAGACAATGACCACCTTGAAATTATCCGGAACGCCCCCTGCCGATAGCCCTCTAACGTTTTTCAATCTCTCCCGCAATCCGTTTCCCGTGGCCCCGGACAATACGGATTTTTATATGTCTCAGCACAACGAAGCCCTCATTAAAAAACTGACCCGAGAAATATTATCCCGCAAGGGGTTCATGCTTTTGACCGGCGACGTGGGGCTTGGAAAAACCACCATAAGCCGCAGGATTATTCAGATCCTCGAACAGCATCAGGTGGAAACCGCCCTGATCTTTCAGTCCTTTTTTCAGGGAACCAGCCTGTTAAAGGAAATCATCAAGGATTTTGGAATGGCCACGGAAGAGATCAGGGCCGACCTTCCCATCCTCATGAATCTCTTGAATGATTTTTTATTGCAAAAAAACAGGGAGGGCATCAATTGCGCCATCCTCATTGATGATGCCCAAAACCTGTCCATTGAGAGTCTGGAACTCATCAGAATGATTTCCAACCTGGAAGCGGACAGGGAGAAACTGGTCCAGATCATCCTGGTGGGCCAGCCGGAACTCCTGGAAAAGATCAATTGCCATGAGCTGAGGCAACTGAAAAGCAGGGTTGCCATCCGGCAGAATCCCGTGCCCCTTGAAAAGACGGAAATCGGCAAGTATATCCAGTTCAAACTCAACCGGGCGGGAGATTCCGGAAAAATCACGCTCCTGCCCAAAACCCTTCATCGCCTCTATCGACTGACGGCGGGAAATCCCCGAAAAATCAATATTCTCATGGACCGGGCCCTTCACTATGCCTTTGATGAATCCACCTCCGTCATCACCCCCCGGCACATCAAACAAGCGGACAGGGAAATGGCACTGGATACCCCTTCCTGGAAAAATTCCGTTTTCAATTCTTCATCGGTTATTTTTCTCTTGATCCTCATTATTGTGGGCATGGCAGCGGGTTCCGTTCTTTTTTTGCGTTCTTCCGCCAAAAACCAACCCGTCGGGATTGAAAAAACGGAAGTCACTCCGCCTTCCGTTGAAACCACACCCCCGGCTCCGGATTCCCTGCCTGCTGCGCCAGAGGCTGAAAAAAGCGATATGAAAACCCATATCTCCGGTTCAGTTGCGGGCTTTCTCTCAGCCTACGGCATTGAAGCCTTTTCTCCCCGGTTTCAGGAGGCTCTGGACCGGAAAAACCTCACCGCCGTCCAGGCCGAGATTTTTGACCGGACCGGCCTAAGGCTCATCCGGCTATCCGCTTTGCCGGATTCCATCGGAAAAAAATTTGATATCCTGTCCAGAATAGACAGAGATTCGCAAAAAACAGAATATCTTCTTTTCTGGAAACCCTCTCTGACCATCACCAAATTCTATTCAGGATACAAGGGAGAGGAAATCAGTGAGCTCCAAAGGATTTTATACCGGGCCGGTTTGTATGACTATAATATTGACGGTATTGTTGGACAAATAATCATGAAGAGTGTAAAAGATTTTCAGATACAAAACCACCTGCAGGCAACCGGTTTTCCGGACCCGGAAACGGTCTTTTTGCTGGCAAATACGGACATGCAATGAACGGCCCCGGAAAAAACAATAAGGATACCGACAATGGATGAACCAAGGAAATCAAAACCACTTGGCATGCTTTTGCAGGAAAAAGGAATTATTAATGACGCCCATATTCAATTTGCCCTGAAAGAACAGAAAATCACAAAGGAATTGCTTGGCGAAGTTCTGGAGCGACTCAGCTTTGCAACGGAGATGGACATTGTTTCGGTGTTGTCTCAACAGGAAAACGTTCCCTATGTTGATGTGGATGAGCTTCTGCCGGAGGAAAGGCTTTTAAAGCTGTTCAATAAAAAACTCTGCCTGACCAATATGTTCCTGCCCTATGCGGTTGATGAAAAATACGTCGATCTTGCCGTCAGCAATCTGAATGATCCTAAAATCGGCCAACTGGTCAGCAGGAACACCGGTCTTACCCCCAGGTTTTATATTGCTGAAAAAAGCAAGATCATCAATGCCATCAATAAATTCTATTATTTTCTGGAAAATCCCATCGAAGAGGCCATTGACTCGGAAGTCAAACTTCTTTCCCATGATACGGAAATGGCAAGGGGCATGGAAAACCTGACCCGGCATATTCTTCACCTTGCCATAAAGATGCGGGCCACGGATATTCATTTAAGACCCATGGAACAGACACTGAATGTCGGGTTCAGGATTGACGGTGTCATGCAGTCGGTTCTGGCCCTTCCTTCCTCCATCGGAAGACTTGTCTCCACCCTGAAAATGAAAGCGGACATGGATATTGCGGAACAGAGAATCCCCCAGGACGGCCGCTTTGCAGAATCCGTTCTGAGTAACCGCTATGAATTCAGGGCGTCCACCGAAGTCTCACCCTATGGGGAAAACATGGTCCTGCGGGTCCTGCCCGTGGGCCGGTCCTTCCTGGGCCTCAAAGAACTCGGTTTTTTTGATGAGGATATTGACCGGGTAAAGAAAATGTTCAATGAGCCCTTTGGCATTATTTTATTAACCGGCCCCACAGGTTCGGGAAAATCCACCACGCTGTATGCCGGGATCAGGAGCCTTAACCTGCTTGAAAAAAATGTCCTCACGGTTGAAGACCCCATTGAAGTCAATATGTCCCTGTTAAGACAGACCCAGGTCAATGAAAAGGCCGGCTATACCTTTTCCAATGCCATTCGCCATTTCCTCAGGCATGACCCGGATGTCATTCTTGTCGGCGAAATCCGGGACTCAGAAACCGCCACCGCCGCCATTTCCGCATCCAGCACCGGTCACCTGGTCCTGTCCACCCTGCACACCAACAGCGCCATCGGGGCCATCCCGCGTCTCAAGGACCTGGGGATCAAACCCTATATGATATCCGATTCCCTGATCGGTGTGGTCAGTCAACGCCTGATCCGGAAAATCTGCCGGTCCTGCAAGGAGGAATACACCCCTCAGCAATGGGAGCTGGATTATCTGAAGGATCCCGCCATTGAAACCTTATACCGGGGAAAAGGCTGCAACCTGTGCAATCATTCCGGATATTTCGGCCGGACCCTGGTATATGAATTTTTATCCATCGATTCGGAAATGTCCTTAATGATCGAATCCGAGGACAATTTGAACCGGATATCCGACAAAGCACGGGAAAAAGGATTCCAGGATATTTTCGATATCACGGCCCGGAAAACAAAGATGGGAATCACCAGTATTGAAGAGGCCATCCGTGTCATCGGCTCCTTGAAACAGGTCTATAAAAAATCATGACATATTACCGGTACAAGATGCTGAATGCCTCGGGAAAGGTTGTTTCAGGCATTGTCGATCTTTCCTTTGACGATCTTTTATCGGCCGTCTCATACCTGGAAGGCAATGAAAACACCACCATCTCCGTAAAAAAAATGGGCTTTGTCTCTTCCTTTGTCTTTAAACTTCTGAAAGGCGGTCTCCGGCGAAAAATTCAAAGAACACTGCTGGCCGAATGGTTTAATAATCTTTCCATGATGATCAAGGCCGGGATGCCGCTGTCCACGGCCCTTGAAGAATCGGCGGAAAGCATCGACCACCCGGATTTTGAAAACCATATCCGGGATATGATCTTAAGCATCAAAAGAGGCAGCAGCTTTTCCAGTGCAGTGGAACGGCATGGCCATGTTATCCCCAAAACGGCAGGCCATCTGGTCCGGATCGGTGAGGAATCCGGAACCCTGGATGACCGGCTCAAAGATGCGGCGGATCATCTGACCAGAATACAGGCCATTATCAGCGAAACCAAACAGGCCCTGATGTATCCGTCCTTTGTATTCCTGACCATGGGAGGGGGAATGATCTTCTGGTTCTATTTTGTGGTTCCCAAGATCGTAACCCTTTTCGATGACATGGATGTCCGCCTGCCGCCCCTGACCCTTTTCCTGATCGGTATTTCCGATTTTGTCCAGGCCTATTTTTTCCAACTGGTCGCCGCCGGTGCCGTTTCCATCCTTACCCTGACCTATTTTTACAAAAACCTTGCCCTGGTTAAAAAAAAACTGGACAGGGTTTTTCTAAAGCTCCCCATTATCGGCACCCTGATTCAGGCATCCAACCTTGCCTTTATCACGGAATATTTCTCCCTCCTCCTGAATGCCGGCATTGATATTCTTCAAGCCATAAAAATTCTGGAAGAATCCATTGGAAACGAAGTCTTTCGCGAAAAACTCGAGGACATCCGGAACAGCCTTGTCTCAGGGATCAACATATCCGAGTCGTTTACCCGGGCCAAGGTCTTTCCGAAATTCATCTGCAGGATGATCACCATCGGGGAACTGAGCGGTTCCCTTCCGGACCAGCTCAGTTATATTGCACGGGATTATAAACAGAAGCTGACCCATCTGGTGACCAGCCTTGGAAAAATCATTGAACCCGTGGTTCTTGTGGTTGCCGGCGCCATGTTTGCCGTCATCATGGCCGGGTTGTTTCTGCCGATTTATGATCTGGTGACCAGCCTCGGCGCCATGTAATCAGGGACTGCACGTTTTCTGCGTCAATTCCGCAAGTGAAAAAGACATGACAAGATCATCATAATTCAATGCCTGGATTTTATTATCCGCATTGAACCCGGCTCCCGCGGTCCCGGTACAGAGATCAAAAAACCCGTTGGCCCCGTCCAGATCCTTGGGTCCGCCGCTGGCAATGACATAGGCCTGGTTTGAAGCATTCCCGGCATTGGCTCCGGCACAGGCGTCCTGGGAGGTTACATAGGCGATGGTTGCATTAAAGCCTGAACCGGCGGCGGCAGAAAGGGCGGCGCAAAGGCCTGCTTTATCCGAGGTTCCTGTCAGACTGTTATATACGGCATATTTGACCGGGTTCGCCCAGACATCATTCCCATTGGACAGCCCCAGGGTTAAAAAGGGCAGGTTTCCGATAAAGACACCATTGTCTTCCACTCCGTCAACACCGGCATCTGCAAAGGGAAGCCTGTTATTGGCAATGGCATACCCCTGGAGGGCATAATCGTATTTTGAGAGCCCGGCCCGGGCTTCCTTTATCTTGCCGGTTTTGATGACGGAGGGCATTACCGTCAGCATGATGGAAACCACGATTCCCGCAATGACCATGACCACGGCCATCTCAATCAGGGTAAAGCCGGCGTCTCTTTTTTTTTCCGATTTTATGATACGGCGTAAGGCCTTGATCATGATTCCCCTTTTCCCGTTTGACTTTTTTTGTATTCCTATGATTTGTATCCCTTTCTGTCAAGCCGTTATCTGTTTTTTGATGAAAACGGATGAAAGGAAAACCAGGCCCTTTCATAAAATAATGATTGATTAATGCCTGTTTTTAGCGATATACAAATAGCAAAACAATGCTTTCCTTTAAATGCGGCTATTCAAGGAGATCCTATGGTGCGGGATAAGAAAGAAAAACGGTTTGAAATCGACAGCAAAAAAATTGAGCTTGATTTTCTTCGGCAGCAGTTCCTTGTTGAATGCAAGCGGTTTGCTGCAAAAACCATTGAAGGAAAAATCCGATCCGCCGTTTCTTCAAATCCTGAAACAGTATTTTCACTTGGAAAAGAGGGGCTTTCACCCATCAAGGATAAGGTCAATCACCTCCTGGACCATATCTCCGACCAGGTTGAAGAGATCATGAACCAGGATGAATTATGGCGCCATACCAGAGACAGTCTGGCTGCTAAAGATTTCCCCGAAGACCTTTATCTCCCTGCCGGAAAGGAAGGACCCCGGATTCTTGCAGAGTCCATCCAAAAAATCCTGTCCCCCTTGGGGGAAATCCTTTTAACCCATGGTCTGGATACACAGAAAAACTGGGAGTCCCGGGAAAAAACCATTCTGTATCGCCATCCCCTTGAATGGAGCAAGGATATGATAAGGATCATGGATCAGTATCATGAATTGTTCAATGAGCTTTCAAAGCTCATCAGGGAATATGAAGCCCTTGATGTCAAAAATTCCGGGAATGATGCGCTGGAACTCTGGGACAGCATCTAAAAAATCACACTCTCCCTTTTTCAACGCGCCTGCATTAAAAATATTGCAACGATATTCTTTTTTGCATGGCGTGAATGCAGGGTAACCATTGAAAATCAAGCGGTTTCCCAAATGACACCGCATAAAAAATCTTGCACTCGACTGTGTTAACGATCATGCCCTTTCTGTAAACCAGGCTCCAATGGCTCGTTTCAGCCCTTGAGCCGCCCCGGAGTTTTCTGGCACAGGGTTTGCTTTAGAGGTCTTCCATGAATTGGATCGGATTTTAAGAAACAATGACTCATAATTTTATGGAGGTGTAGGGTGACAAAGCATTACAGAATTATTTTATTTATGGCTTTACTGGTATTTGCTGCAGGCGTCTGGATGGAGCCTGCCTTTGCCGGTAAACTACAGGATGCCATTGCTTCGGCCCCGGCCGGTGCTGAAAAAGGCCAGATTGATGCAAGCAAACCGGCAGGATTTCTCGGCATTCCCGGCGGGCCCCAGGTGAATCTGGTGGTGGCCTTTTTCTGGGCCCTGTGGGTGGGTTGGATTTTCTCCACCGTGGGCGCCTTCGGCGGGGTTATGGCCGGAGTCGGGCATATGACGGTATTCGGGCTTGGGGGATATGCCAAATCCTTTAAGGAAACAGCCCCTTCCCTGAACAAAGCCATTACCGATTCCATCCGGGGGTCCAACCAGTATCTCGTCGGTCTGTCCGCCCTTATTTCATCCTTTAATTATTATAAAATGGGCCGACTGGTGGTTCCCCTGGCCGTTGCCCTCGGCATCGGGTCCATTCTGGGTGCATGGGGGTCCGTAACCTTGACGGCGGGCAAGCTTTCTTTTTCCCAGTACCAGGGATATTTCGGACTCTTTG
>Ga0208373_1003154_pt1 | contig 16634 bp, 17 predicted proteins | sample RifOxyC2_FD_184036 | JGI IMG/M metagenome (GOLD analysis project Ga0208373, IMG submission 184036) | Soil microbial communities from Rifle, Colorado - Rifle Oxygen_injection C2 (SPAdes) | ecosystem: Environmental > Terrestrial > Deep subsurface > Rock core/Sediment | place: Rifle, Colorado...
AAAAAAAATTAGCCCGGATAAAATTTTAATTTTAAACTTATTCCGTGATCAACTCGATCGTTATGGAGAGGTCAATACCATCGCATTAAAGTGGCTAGAGTCATTAAAATCTTTGACAGATAAGACAGAAATTTTTATCAACGGTGATGATCCCCAGCTTTATTTCATCGGGGCCAAACTTACCCAAAAGGTACGATATTTTGGAATTGACAAAAAATTAATGAAAGTTAAAGATATTCCCAACGATGTCGATTCAATCTACTGTCCTGTTTGCCTATCTTTATTAAAGTATGATCAACTATCATACGCCCACTTGGGTGATTTTTATTGTTCAAAATGCGATTTCAAAAGAGGAAAAGTAAGCGATTTTTCAAGCACAAAAATAGTTTACCCAATGAGTGGGTTGTATAATGTATATAATACAAATGCTGTTTTATTGCTCTTAGAAACGCTCGGTATTTCTCGATTAAATCGAACGCAAACTAATAAATGGCTGTCAGAATTCATTCCTGCCTTTGGCCGTCAGGAAGAAATTATCTACAAAAACCGTAAGATATTTATTCTCCTTTCAAAAAATCCGGCCGGATTTAATCAATCGATTCACACGGTCAGTGAAATGGTAAAAGGCAAGAAAGCTAATTTTTTAATTATTTTAAATAATAGAATTCCCGACGGTATTGACGTTTCCTGGATCTGGGACGTTGATTTCAAACCGGTCCTTGACGTGGCTAATAATATTTATGTGTCGGGAGATAGATTATATGATCTAAACTTGAGATTAAGATACGAAAATAACAAAAATATCATTAACGTTTTTGAAAATTTAACCTCGGCAATTGAAACAATAGTGAGCAAAACGAAGGAAGGGGAAAGATTGTATATTTTACCGACCTACTCGGCCATGTTGGAAGTACGTAAAATATTAAATCTTAAATGGTTAAATGTTAAATAAACTGTTAAATCTTAAATTTTTAAACTAAATCGTTTAGTTTTTTAAGTTTTAATTGTTTAATATTTTTTTAACATTTAATATTTAATCTTTAACATTTATGGAAATAAATATTGGTTGGCTTTATCCGGATCTAATGAATACTTACGGTGATCGAGGAAATATCATTGCCTTGTCCCATAGATTAAAATTGCGAAAAATTAACCCGATTGTTCATAAAATTTCAGTCAATGAACCGGGCGAGTTGATCTCTAGTATGGATATTGTCTTTATGGGAGGTGCGCAAGATAAACAACAGGAGATAGTTAACGTGGATCTAAAAAAAATAAAGGGTAAATATTTAAAAGAGGTAATTAATAATGGAACTCCCGGCTTATTTGTTTGCGGAGCCTATCAGTTTTTAGGAAAATATTATAAAACTGCCGATGGGACTATGATTGATGGTCTAGGGGTATTTGATTTATATACTGAAAGCCCCGAATTAAATGTTCCTCGTTGCATCGGTAATATTGTGATCAAATCAAAACTTTTTCAGGAAATTAGGCTGGTTGGATTTGAAAATCACGGTGGAAGGACATATTTGGCTGATAAAAAATTAGCTTTCGCGACCGTTGTTAAGGGTTACGGAAATAATGAAGAAGACAAGACCGAAGGAATTTATTATAAAAATTCCTTCGGTACTTATTTACACGGTCCCATCTTGCCAAAAAATCCGGAGCTGACTGATTATTTAATAAGAAAAGCAGTTGAAAGAAAATATGGAAGGAATGTTAAACTAAGTAAGATTGATAACCAATGGGAAGAGAAGGCGAGGAATTGGGTAATTGATAAACTATAATATTTAAATATGAGCTTTGTCCATCTGCACTTACACACCGGCTATTCCCTTCTCGACGGCATGTGCCGAATCGATGACGTTATTGACAAGGCTATTGCCGAGAAAATGCCGGCGGTAGCCATAACCGATCACGGTGCGCTCTATGGCGCCTTTAAATTTTTTGTCAAAGCTCAAGAAAAAGGGATCAAGCCAATTATTGGTGTCGAAACCTATAAGGCAAAAAATTCTCGATTAGACAAACAGGTTGGTGTCGACCGTGACCAATATCATTTGGTACTTTTAGCTAAAAATTTAGCCGGTTATCAAAATCTCCTTAAGATCGTCACCAACGCCTTTCTTGAGGGTTTTTATTACAAACCAAGAATTGATTTTGAGGTACTCGAAAAATATCACGAGGGAATTATTGCTTTATCCGCTTGTTTGAATGGAGAAATTCCATCTTTGATTATAGAAAATCAAACAAAGGAAGCGGAAAAAGTTCTAGAAAAATATCTTAAGATTTTTAAAGATGATTTCTACCTGGAAATTCAAAGGCATCCTGGAATTGAAGAACTCGATCGGGTTAATAAGGAGTTAATAAGACTTTCAAGAAAATTTGGTGTTCCTCTGGTGGCTACCAATGATGTTCATTACTTGGAAAAGGAAGACGCTTATGCTCAGGAGGTTCTTCTTTGCATCCAGACCCAAAGAACCATGGTTGAAAAAAACCGACCGATGTCAATGATCAACGTTCCCGATTATTATTTTAAGTCAACGGCGGAAATGAAGGGAAGTTTTATTGACCTGCCGGAAGCGATTGAAAATTCTGTTAAAATAGCTGAAAAATGTAATGTTGAGATCCCGAACGGTAAATGGATACTTCCAAAATTTCCAACACCAAATAATCAACCGGTCGAAGAATATTTAAATAAACTCGTTGGGGAGAGAAAAAAAAGAGTTGCTTCGTACTCTCAAGATTTAGTCAATAAAAGGGTCGAATACGAGCTGAATATCATAAATAATAAAGGCTATTCAACTTATTTCCTCATCGTTCAGGACTTTGTTAACTGGGCTAAAAATCAGGGAATAGCTGTTGGACCGGGAAGGGGATCAGTAGCCGGGTCATTAGTTGCCTACATTCTTGGAATCACCGACATTAATCCAATTGATCACAATCTGCCATTTGAGCGATTTTTAAATCCGGACCGTCCAACACCGCCAGATATCGATATTGACTTTGCCGATATCAGGAGGGACGAAGTCTTAAAATATGTCACTAATAAATACGGAGAAGATAAGGTCGGTCAAATTATTACCTTTGGAAAAATGGAAGCCAGGCTTTCTGTCCGCGATGTTGCACGAGCCCTTGGACATTCTTATTCACAAGGGGATAGATTGGCAAAAATGATTCCCTTTGGAAAACAGGGATTTAACATGACGATCGCTCAAGCCTTGGAAGAATCTGCTCAATTAAAATTTGCTTATCAAACCGAGCCGGAAACTAAAAAGGTTTTGGATGTCGCCAGACGGCTCGAGGGTTTACCGAGACATTCGTCAGTCCATGCGGCGGGTGTTGTCATTTCAGATAAAAGCTTGTCTGAATATGTTCCCTTACAGCGTGATAGCAAGGAAGGAAAGATTATTACTCAGTACGATATGTACTGTCTCGATTTAAACGCCGTATCAAATCAAAAAGCTATTGGACTGCTAAAAGTTGATTTTTTGGGTTTACGTAACCTAACCATAATCGAAGAAGCTTTAAAATATGTGGAAATTAATTCCGGGAAAAAAATTGACATTCATCATGTACCCGTCGACGATAAAAAAACTTACGAATTAATTTCCAGAGGTGATACCGTTGGTGTTTTTCAACTTGAATCGGGCGGAATGAAACACCTGGCGAAAGAACTTAAGCCAAATAAACTCTCCGATATTTCCGCTATGGTCGCCCTTTACCGGCCGGGGCCAATGGATCTTATACCGGCTTTTTTGGAAGGCAAAATGAACGCCAAAAAAATAAAATACCCTCACCCTGATCTAAAATCTGTCCTTGAAGAAACCTACGGAGTCTTGGTTTATCAGGAACAGGTGATGGAGATTGCCAATAAATTAGCCGGGTTTACAATGAGCGAAGCAGATAATCTTCGGATGGCGATGGGAAAAAAGAAAAAAGATCTGATGAAAAAGGATAAAGTGAAATTTTTTCAAGGCTGTCTAAAAAAAGGATATAAATCGGCCATGATCGAAAAGGTTTGGAACTTCATGGAAAAATTTGCCGCTTACGGATTTAACAAACCTCACTCCGCCTCATACGGTTTAATTGCCTACTGGACTGGTTATATCAAGGCAAACTATCCTGTCGAGTACATGACGGCTTTACTTACGGCGGAGCTTCATGGTGTTGCCGGACCTCAGCGGGAGATCAAAATGTCTCAGGCAATCGAGGAGTGCCGGAGAATGGAAATAAAGGTATTGCCTCCGGATATTAATAAATCAATCTACAGTTTTTCTATTGAAGGTCCGGAAATTCGGTTTGGACTGTCAGCCTTAAAAAATGTTGGGACGGCTGCGATTGATTCTATACTTGAAGAAAGGAAAAAAGGGCAATTCAAGGGTTTAAAGGATTTTTTATCCCGTGTTGATCTGCGGCGTGTCAATAAAAGAACTGTCGAAAGTTTGATCAAAGCCGGAGCCTTTTCTCTCTTCGCTAATAAAGCCACCTTAATGCTTAATTATCCGCTTTTGGTTTCCGATATTCAACGGGGAAAAATTAAGTCTGAAAAAGGTCAATACGATCTATTTGTTACATCGGAAAAAGAAAAACTAAATGATAATTTTAAAACTGTTCCCGAGTATGATGAGGATGTTTTATTTACGATGGAGCGGGAGGTGATCGGTTTTTTAATTGGAAAAAATCCTATGGCAAAATTTAAGGCAATTATTGAAAAAAAAACTACTAAAAAAATTGGTGAGGTGACCATTCAGGATGCAAATAAACCTATAATTTTGGCAGGACTTATAAGTGGGAAAAAAATTGTCAAGACCAAAAAAAATAATGAGGAAATGGCTATTCTTCAAGTGTTTGATGAAAGTGGAACAATCGAAGTTGTTGTTTTCCCCAGAAGCTATACTATTCTAAAATCCTTCCTAAACATCAATAAAATTATCATGTTCAAAGGAAAAGTCAACGAACGCGAGGGCCGGATCGGAATAATTCTTGAAAATGCTGTTGATTTAGAAAAAGTAAATCAGAATTAAAATTCACACCATGTGTCATCCCCTCGGAGGAGGGGGATCCAGACTAAAATTACATCTATCATCAAAATAATCCTTTTGTAATAATCCAGAATCACACTTTTGTAGGTTATAAGCGGTTGACAGGGCTTTATGGTATTTTATGATTGAATAATTATTAATTATTTGATTAAATTAAAAAGCTATGATCACAGATGCGGATATCAAAAAAATGAAGGCGATTTTTGTTACTAAGGATGACGCGAAGTTTTTTGCAACGAAAGATGATTTAAAGCCTCTTGAAGCAAGAATGTCAACGAAAGGGGAACTAAAATCTCTTGATTTAAAAATGGATAGAGGTTTTATTGAAATTGTTGAGTTTATTGGGGAAGTAAAGAATGAGATAATGAACGAACTTAACGAATTTCGAAACGAAATGCGTGATATTAATCGGAATTCGCAATCAGTTTTAAATAATCACGAATCGAGAATTACACACCTTGAATATGTTAGTAAATCTTCATAATCGTAAATTAACCATTGACGAATTAACATTGGACTGTTAAAATGATAAATAATTATTTTGAAATTGATAAACTGGGAAATCTAAAGAAAACGAATCGTAATTTTGATAAGAAGCCGAAAATAAAGAAGGATTTTTTTTCAGAATATATTAATATTAATGTTGGTTACAGTTTAGTTACTCCAATATTAATAGGCGTAATAATTGGCTTAGTATTAGACAATAAGTTTCATTCTAAGCCGTATTTTACGCTTTTTTTTATTTTTTTCGGAACAGTCAGCAGTATTTACAATTTGTATAAATTCTATATAGATGAGCGAAGAAAAAGTCATTGAAGAAACTGCCAAAGGTGGAATTAAAATTCTAACCGAAATGCCAAAAATCAGTATTAAGGCAGAAGCAGTGACACATTTGTTTGGTTTGGCAATTACCAATTCGATGATTGCTTCAGCATTTGTTTTTCTGCTCACTATCTTCGTTGCTCTTTATTTTAAACATCAATCAGGACTCAAAAAAAAAGGTAATTTTTATTATTTAATAAAATTTTTTATCAAAAGTATTTACGATTTGTTTAAATCAGTTCTAGGAGACAAAACTCCAGTTTTTTTTCCTTTACTTTTTGCTTTTTTCTTTTATATTTTGTTACAAAACTGGTTTGGCTTGTTACCTGGAGTGGGAAGCTTTCTCATTAAAGTAGTTGAAGAACATGAAGAGGTTTTTATACCTATTCTCCGTGGAAATAACGCCGACTTAAATACAACCTTAGCATTGGCAATTATTTCTGTTTTTTCAATTCAATTTTTTTCAATTAAATTTTTAGGCATTAAAAAGTATCTTCACAAATTTTTTAATTTTTCAGATCCAATTGCATTTTTCGTAGGAATTCTGGACATTCTCTCAGAGTTTTCAAAAATTCTTTCATTTGCCTTCCGTTTATTCGGGAATATTTTTGCCGGCGAAGTTCTATTGACAATAGTGGCATTTCTCGTGCCTGTTCTGGCATCGTTTCCATTCATAGGCTTGGAAATTTTTGTTGGATTTGTGCAGGCATTGGTCTTTTCTATGCTAACCGCCGTATTTATAAGTGGAGCAATAGCAGAACATCATTAAAAATTTATTAATAAAAGGGGTGATTTAATCTATGTCAACAGAAGCCATGAAACTTTTATCGGTCGCCATAGCAATTGCAGTTGGAGCGATTGCTCCTGCTCTTGGTATTGGAATGATCGGAAGTAAAGCTGTAGAAGCTTTGGGACGAAATCCGGAAGCGGAATCCGCAATTCGTACCACAATGATTTTAGCTTTAGCATTTGCCGAAGCCATTGCTATTTACGCATTGGTCGTCGCGTTAATTTTGAAATTTGCATAAAAAATAGATTATGGAAAATTTAGGAATAGATGGAAAATTATTATTGGCTCAGATTATTAACTTTGTCCTGTTTTTTATTTTAGTTAAACAGTTTGTCGTCAAGCCATTCACGAACTTTTTGAACCAGGAAAGAAAAAATGAGGAAGATAAGGATAAATTACTGGAAAAACTGAAAAAGAGTGAGGAAGCTGGTCTTGAAGCTGAAAAGAGGATGAAAGAGAAAATGAAAAAGGAGTTTGATGTCCTATTCATTCAGGCAAAGAAGGAAGCACAGGTTTTGCGAGGTGACTTGATCAAACAAGCTGAATCTGACGCTCAAGAAATAAGGGATAAAAATAAGAAATTATTAGAGGAAGAAAAAAGTTTATTGTATCGTGAAGTTAAAGATAAAATTATTAAGACAAGCTTGATGATAGTTGAAAATACGCTTAAAGAATCACTAGACGAATCGTCTCGAAAAAAAGTCACCGGTACAATTATTAAAAACTATCAGGGAAAGATCGAAATAAATTAAAATGAAAATTAATCCAAAACTAAAAAAGGACTTAAAGAGTTTTTTGTTGGATAATATCCATAAAGAACAAAATCAAGTACAGGTGTTTAGCGCCGATGTTCTCGGAGTTGATGAAAAAAAGGTTTTAGGAAAAAAATTTTCAGACTTGAATTGGTCTCAAGCGCATTACCAGATAGACCGATCAATAATTGCCGGAATTGTAATTAAAGTCGGATCAAAAACGATCGACTTGTCCCTGATGGGATCGTTATCTAAATTATCTAATACATTATATGAAATTGATTGATGAATATCTAAAAACCCTTGAAAAGGAGTTAAAAAATAAACCGAAAATTTCCACCGAGGAAACCGGAATTGTTTCTCAGGTTAAGGACGGAGTCGTTATTTTGGAAGGTCTTGACCGGGTTGCTTATGGGGAACTAATTGAGTTTAAAAAGAATGTATTAGGATATGTTATCGACCTTACCGAAGATGAGGTTGGTGCAATAATTTTAGGTGACTACACTAGCATTGCTGCAGGTGATAAGGCTAAGGCCTTGGGCTATACTCTTTCTGTTCCTGTTTCTGAAGGTCTAATTGGCCGGGTTGTTGATTCTTTGGGGTTGCCACTGGACGGAAAAGCCGCTATCAAATCAAAGACTCTTTACCCCGTTGAGAAAATTGCTGCCGGGGTTGTAAAAAGACAACCGGTTAAGGTACCTCTTCAGACGGGAATTAAATCTATAGATGCCTTGATTCCGATTGGTCGCGGACAGCGGGAATTGATCATTGGGGACCGTGGAACAGGAAAAACTACCATTGCTGTTGATGCAATATTAAACCAAAAGGGGGAAGATGTTGTTTGCATTTATTGCGCAATCGGACAAAAAAATTCTAAGGTTGCCGCTATCGTTGAACTCTTGAAAAAAAATGGTGCTGATAAATATTCAGTTGTTGTAAATGCACCAGCCGCCGATTCGGTCGCGATGCAATATTTAGCCCCATATACAGCTTCAGCCATTGGAGAGTATTTTATGGATAAAGGACAGGATGTTTTGATAGTCTATGATGATCTGACCAAACACGCCTGGGCACATCGACAGATGTCCCTTATCTTAAGACGTCCGGCTGGCCGTGAAGCTTATCCGGGAGATGTTTTTTACCTTCATTCCCGTCTACTCGAGAGAGCTTGTCGTATTGATAAAAAATACGGAGGAGGGTCGATCACAGCCCTGCCAATAATAGAAACGCTCGATGGTGATCTGTCGGCTTATATTCCCACCAACGTTATTTCAATTACTGACGGACAGATCTCTTTGGAAACCGATCTATTTAATTCCGGTATTCGACCAGCTATTAATGTCGGTTTGTCAGTTTCCCGGGTCGGGGGAAATGCTCAAACAAAAGCGATGAAGGCGGTTGCCGGAAAATTAAAATTGGATTTAGCTCAATATCGTGATCTGGCAGCTTTTTCTCAATTTGAGTCCGAGCTGGACGAAGAAACGAAAAAATTTCTCAATCGGGGAGCCAAGGTGACTCAGATATTAAAACAAAAGAAAAATAAACCTCTAAGTTTGGCTGAGCAAGTTTCTATTCTTTGGGCTGCCAGTAACGGCTATTTAGACAAACTTCCAGTTGATGAAATTGAAAAGTTTGAAACAAAGTTATTGGAAACATTAAAACTCAAAGGAAAAAAATGGCTGGAAAAAATAAATAAAAATAAAATCATGGATGAGAAGGACGGAAAGGATTTGGAGAAAATGATCAAAGATATCTCGTAAGTTATAAAGTTCATCAAGTCTATCAAGTTTATCAAGATAATATTTCTTGAAAAACTTTATAACTTGAAACTTGAAAAACTAAATTTATGAACATTCGCACAATCCGCAAGAAAATAAAATCGGTAACCAACGTCAAAAAGATAACCAAGGCGATGCAACTTGTCTCCGCCATTAAAATGAAAAAGGCACAGCAAGTTGCCGTTGAGGGCCGCCCTTATCAAGAAGAGATCGAAAAGATCATAAAAGCCGTCAGTCCGAAAATTGACCCTTCGCTTTCTCTGTTAATTAATCAACCTGAAGACAAGATAGAAAGAAAAAACCTAGCTATTGTTATAGCCAGTAATAAAGGTCTTTGTGGAAGTTTTAATTTTAACTTATTACGATTTATAGTTAAAAATACCGATTTTAAAAGTACCGATTTTATTATTGTTGGTAAAAAAGCAAATTTATTAAGTAAATTTTCAGCAAACATTATGGCCGATTATTCTTCAAACATTCCCCTGAATAATGTTTCCGCCCTTTTTGAATTTGCTTTGAATAAATATTTAGATAGAACCTATAAGAAAATTGATCTTTACCATAATCAATTCATCTCAACCATTCACTCTAATCCTGTAGTGACGACTTTGCTTCCTATTAACTTTTCCCAAAAAGCGGAAGTTGAGGCCGAGCTAAAAGAAAAAGAAACTGAGTATTTGATTGAACCTAACCCAAAACAAATTATTGACTCATTGCTTCGCAGTTTTGTTGAGGAAAAGCTGAGATTTGCGCTTATACAAAGCGAGGCTGGCGAACACTCACTTCGGATGATGGCGATGAAAAACGCCACCGATAATGCCACCGATGTCATTTATAATCTGACTTTGGTGCGAAATAAAATCAGGCAAGAAAAAATTACCAGCGAATTATTAGATATGGTTACAGCCAAGGAATCTGTTGAATCAAATTGATGTAGGGGCTTGATTTATCAAGCCCGTTATTTTAAATTATAACAATTATAATTTTTATAATCTTTATATGAATTCAGGCCAAATTGTTTCAATTAGAGGTGTTGTTGTCGATATTAAATTTAAGGAAGACCAAACTCCAAAGATTTATGATGCACTTTTTATCGAAGAAAAAAAGCTAGGAAAAATAGTCTTAGAAGTTGAGGCAATTTTAGATCAGGGAATGGTTCGAGCGGTTGCGATGGCTAACGTTTTTGGACTTCGTCGAGGCATGAAGGTATCAAACACCGGTAAACCAATTACTGTCCCGACGGGTGAGGCAACTCAGGGAAGAATTATGAACGTTTTAGGAGAACCAGTGGACGAATTAGGACCAATTAAATCTAAGTTCAGTGCTTCAATCCATGCTTCTCCGCCAAAATTGGTTGAACAGTCGGTTGAACAGGAAATCTTTGAAACGGGAATTAAGGTCATCGATCTGATCGCTCCATTCATCAAAGGTGGTAAGGTGGCTATATTCGGCGGGGCCGGAGTCGGTAAAACCGTTCTAATTCAGGAAATGATCCATAACGTTGCCAAAAATCATCACGGAGTGTCTGTTTTTACTGGAGTCGGGGAAAGAACCCGAGAGGGAAACGACCTTTGGTTGGAAATGAAGGAAACTAAGGTCTTGAAAAATACCAGCCTTGTTTTTGGTCAGATGAACGAACCGCCAGGAAACCGGCTTCGAGTTGCTTTGACCGGAGTCACGATGGCCGAATATTTCCGAGATCAAAAAAACATGGATGTTCTGCTTTTTATTGATAATATCTTCCGTTTTGCCCAGGCCGGAAGCGAAGTTTCAGCGCTCTTAGGTAGAATTCCTTCAGCCGTCGGTTACCAACCAACGCTTGCCTCAGAAATGGCCGCCTTGCAGGAAAGAATTACATCAACTAATAAGGGTTCTATTACGTCTATTCAGGCCGTTTACGTGCCAGCCGATGATTATACCGATCCGGCCCCCGTGGCAACGTTCTCTCACGTTGATGCGTCGATCACTTTGGAACGGGCACTGTCTGAACAAGGTTTATACCCGGCTATTGACCCGTTGACCTCATCGTCCCGTGCTCTGGATATTGATATTGTTGGAGAAGAGCACTATCAGGTTACCCGAGATGTTTTAAAGACCTTGCAGCGTTATAAGGATCTTCAGGATATCATTGCCATTCTCGGAATGGAGGAGCTTTCCGAAACTGATAAGCTTACCGTGTCCCGTGCCCGCAAAATTCAAAGATTTTTGACCCAACCGATGTTTGTGGCTGAGCCTTTCACTGGACGGGCTGGTAAATACGTTCCGGTTGCCGATACCGTCCGCGGATTTAAGGAAATTCTTGAGGGTAAACATGACAGCAAGTCGGAAATGAATTTTTACATGGTGGGAGGGATTGAAGAGGTAAAATAAAACGGTTAAATATTAAACGGTTAAAACTTAAACAAACATTAAAGATTAAACGATTAAATAAAAAAATAATTAGTATTTTTTGTTTAGCATTTAACTGTTTAATTGTTTATTTAACCTTTAACATTTAACTGTTTAACTGTTTATGAATTACATTCGCTTGAAAGTAATCACTCCTCGCAAGATCGTCATTGACCGCCAGGTTAATTCTGTGACCGTTCCAACTGCTGAAGGCGAGATAACTATTCTTCCTCACCACGCCCATTTATTTTCATTGCTCGTTGAGGGAATTGTGAAAATCAAAAGCACAGGTAATGAAGATGATCTGGCCATCGGCGGGGGATATCTGGAGACCAATGGAGAAACGGTTACCGTTCTGGTATCCCGCGCTTATGGACAAAACGAAATAGATAAGGATCTGACTGACAAGGCAGTTGAGGAAGCAAAACATATTCTTTCTAAATCAACCGACGAAAAAGAACGAGCCGAAGCGATGACCATCATCCGACGCTCCGTCATCGACTCCAAGCTGATGAAAAGGCGCAAAGCCCGCCCTGTTTAAAAAATTATCTTTTTATTCTTCTTAATCTTATTGTCCCTCTTCCTGCTGTTTGTGGCATACCAGGTGTTGGCGGATTTAAATCTGGCACGATTACTTCTGTTGTTACCTGTGCTTGACCATCTGTTCCCGATGATGACGACGTGGTTGGCCCCGGATCTTGATGGGCTCGAATTCTGCCTATATGGGTTAATGGTGGGGCAAATCTTTCTGACATTTATATATCACCTCCTAACTCAATAAATTATTTAATAATTTTCTGTCATTCCCGCGTAGGCGGGAATCCAGTCAAAATACTTATTTTTTTGCTTTTTAGGAGTATAGATTATAGTTTTTCATCTGTCAATAGCTAATACAATTTTTGTATGAGTTAAGATGGTGAGTCAAAGGTTTTTTGGGGTAAAAGGGACAGTATAAGGTTCTAAAGTTATTATTGAAAAATTAAAGAAGCTTAATCTGAAACAGGTAGCCTTAATTTTTGCAATTGTCTTCTCAATGCTAATAAAGAATATCCAGGAGTATGAATTTTTTTGGAAGGAATTTTATCTAATTTCTCTGAGCCAATTATCAGTTCTAAAATATAAAAAGTTTTTTTTACCTCTACGAGAAATTTTCTTTGTTCTTCATTTAAATTTGCTTTAACATTTTCCATAGACGCGCTAGTAAAATTTCTTTGTCCTGGCTCGTTCAGCTGACCAAAATAATCGCTGAAATCATCTTTATATTTTTTCGAAAGAGGAATTTTTGAAGTATTTGAAGCCTTCCATTGTCCCCATAGTTTATAAAGTCCTGGGATTGAAATTAATTTATTATTAAATTTTTCAGATTCTTTAAAAGAATACCATCCTTTATGAACAAGTTCGAAAGGATATTGTTGAGGATTACTAAATCTATCTGAAAGCCAGTTGGCTAATCCAGCCGAAGCCAACATAGAGTATTTGATATAGTTAGACAAAAATCTTGGATGGGGATTAGTTTGATTTTCATCGTACTCTATTATTTCTTTTAATAATTTTTTGTCCTCTTTATCGACTTTAAGTTCATTAAAACTAACCAAATTTTGTAAAATAGCCGTTAGCCAGTCTAATGTTATCCCTCTCTCTATAAAAGTGGAAACAGACATATCAATTGTTGAGATCAAAGGAACAACTATTTGTAATCCTGGAATTGGTTGATTGAGTTCAGTTATTTGAGCTATTCTCATGGCATCGATTTGGGGAGTAAAAGTAACAATATCTGTCTTATCTGAAGTTGAGAGTGTAGCAAACTGATATTTAATAGCTAAATAAATTGTTTCTTCTGATAATCTCGCTTCATGTTCGACTATTCTTGCTTCTCTTCCTTCCATTTTTCTATTTTGTCTTCCGGAATCAAGTTTTCGAGGATTTGAAACCTTATGCAAAAAACCTTTATTTTGAATTAATATTTCTTTTCCTCGAGGTGAAATAACAATTCTAGAACTTGTTGGACCGTCTAAAACTTGTTCCGTGGCTCCAAAAGGAGTAACTTCAAGATTACCTAATAAATCATTTTTAAAACCAACTTCTGAGTTACTATAAGATAACCTGTTTTTTAGATAGCTTTTTATTACAAAGATTGGAGGTTTCAACCTATCAAAATAAACATGCAAAGGTTTTTCTTTCAGAGCCATAAAATAGCCTAATTATATCAAAATTATTCGAATTTATTAGCTCAACACATAACAATTACCTGATAAAAACTCAGGTAATTGTTATGTAAGGCTAAATTCAGCATTTAAGAACCAGGCGATCCTGACGGAGAATTTCCGGGAGCCATCGCGTCCATCCAATCATAGTCGCTTTGATTCATCGTTGGTTTTCCACCACCACCATTACCACCTTCATCCCCACCGCTTGCAGATGCAACAGGAAGCATCCCAACAAGCTCAAGAGCGCTCGGGGCATTGATTCCGTGTGCTCTAGCCGCTCCACTTAGATATTCATATCCAACTAATGCGGCTACGCCTAAAGTACTATATAATGCAATATGTACAAAGTCTTTTTGGAATTTTAATGGTTCAGCTAACTTTCTTACGCTAGCTACTGTTTCTTGGAAACTTGTGCCAGCTTCACGCATTTTTCCAGCTGCAGCAGCTAACGGTTTTAAGCATCTTCCTCTCATACTAGATTCTGCTCTCATAAATTTTTTTCACCCCCTTTTATTAATGTTTTATAATAAAAAGTTGCCCGTTTAACACCTATTTAACCGTTGATAGTACAAAAGTAATAAAGAATTGTCAATATTTACCTTTTTGGTACGAGTTAAAATAAAAATATATTGATATGAAGACCCAAATTAGCCTTTTATTAATTCGATGACGCTGCCGATTTTGGGGAAATTAAATTCATCAACGCCGGTGGTTGGTTTGTCTTCGGTGAAGTGCCTCCAAATGCTGATTTCTAAAAATCGATTATCTTTTTTGCCTGAAGATCCGGGATAGATAACCAGTTCTCCCGGAACATCCCCAAATAAATTTGATACGTATTTGACTTTTTTTACAAGACCGTTAATTTTTAATTCTATAAATTCCCCATACTCACATTTTCCTTTAAGATCTTCTTCAATTATGGTTGTCTTTATATTGCCGAAATTGTCAATATGTCCGATATAAAACCGGTCCAGTTGGGGAATGACTTCAGTACCGATCTCTTCCAGTTCCAACTCATCTTCCATATAGTCCATCAAGTGGGCAGACAGTCTTGAAAATAAATCTCGGGAATGAAACTGCCCTTTTTCATTAAGTCCTTTATAGATAAAAAGCTCCTCGATCTTGCTTTTGATCATTGAAAAATCATAACCTGAATTCGGTCCCAGCAAATATATGCCCGACTTTAATTTGATGATAACCGGTTTCGCTCCTTCAGCTTTTTCAATACTTAGGGTTGAATGAAGTCGGGGATCGGTATTTTGAAAGATCACCGTTTCCAAGGATCGCCCAAACCTTTCAACATCTTCAACTATTTGATTAACCAGAAAACCAGTATGGATCGTTGATGGGGTCGAACCGACAAAACTTATATTGGAAGCATTTGAATCTTTCAAAAAACCCTCAACGGCAATTTTTATTTCGGCACGCGAAAGTGCATCAAAGGCAAGGTCCGCCACCACAATTAATTTTTTCATAATATTATTTTATCCTTTCAAGAACGTAATTTGTAATATCATCAAAGTTGACGATTCCTTCCAATCGCTTATCCTGATTGATGACCGGTAATGACGAAAGATGATATTTTAAAAATTTTTTCATGGCAATTTCTACAGGAGTTGTCAGATGTATAACAATTAAATTTTGGGTCATAAACTTATATAACGGGGTATCTAGATCTTGCCTTAAAAGTTCGTGTAAACTAATCGCTCCTGTCAATTCTTTTTCTTTATTGACAATATATATGGAGTATAGTGAAGAAAAATCTAATGTTTCTTTCTTGATTTTTTCTATTATTTGACGGACCGTGTCTTCCGGTCCGGCCGTCAAATATTCTGTAGTTAACAAAGCGCCAATTGGCTCTTTTGATAATTCTAAAAGATAGAGGATCTTTTCCTTCATCGGCGGGCTTAATTTTTCGATCACTTCTTCCATTTTTTTCTTCGATAATGTCAAAAGAACATCGACGGCTTCATCTGGATCCAAAAAGCCAATTAATTTTGCTGCCTTTACAGTTTGAAAGTTTTTAAAAAGAGCTGTTTGATAGTTAATATTGAGATTTCCTATTACTTCAGCCGCTTTTTCTGTATCCAATATTTTTAAAAATTTTCTTGCATTGATAACATTGGTCTTTTCCAAATAATCAGCCAGATCTTCCGGTCTGATTTTTTCTAATTTCTCTTCTTTCATTCTTAATTTAACATTGCCACGGATCAATTCCAATGGTTGAATATCAGCCCAAGATAAAAATTGAGAGGCTAGTTTTATCCTAAAAAATGAGGCTATTTTATAAAAGTTATCGGCCCCCAACCGTAAGCGCCTAAAAATCCCTAATACTCCAACATCAACACCGGCAATTGATAGTTTTTGTTTATCCTGCAAGGCAACGTCGTTGACGCGGACGATCTTATTACCTTTAAGATCGATTATCTGTTTGTCCAGTAAATTTTTTACCAAATATAGCTCGTTTTCCTCTAAATAGGTAACCAAAAATTCTTTTTCTATTAACAGATGCTTATTGATCTTTTTCAGGTAATCCGTCGACACGATCAATCTTTGATCGGATTTATCTCTTATAACGATCTTTGTTACCAATGGATTCTCCGCAGCTAAAAAGATCAGATCTTCCAAATAGCCAATATGAATATCGTCTTCTGTATAAACCTTTTTTCCGGCCATTTCAGAAAAATAAAGCATAACTTTATTATATATAAAACCTTGACACAATGTGCTATAATTTTTGAAAAGTTTTGGGGTTTACCCTGAGCTTGTCGAAGGGTGCGTAGTTTAATGGTAAAACAGTTCTCTGATAAAGAACAGAGCGATGGTTCGATTCCATCCGCACCCACCCGGGTTTC
>Ga0208373_1003158_pt1 | contig 16624 bp, 11 predicted proteins | sample RifOxyC2_FD_184036 | JGI IMG/M metagenome (GOLD analysis project Ga0208373, IMG submission 184036) | Soil microbial communities from Rifle, Colorado - Rifle Oxygen_injection C2 (SPAdes) | ecosystem: Environmental > Terrestrial > Deep subsurface > Rock core/Sediment | place: Rifle, Colorado...
GCTCCCTCGGGATGACAGCTTACATCTGTCATTGCGAGCGACCGGAGAGAGCGTGGCAATCCCGTTTTATAACAAAGTAAAATAACATGTATAGCATAACCAAAGAAACAATTTTGAAAAAGCTAATCACTGGCGTTGTGATGGCGGTGGTTTTCACACCCTTGCTTTTTTATCGTTACTTTTTTTATCCGTTTGTGACGACCAAGGTTTTTGCCTTCCGGCTGTTGATTGAGCTGGCAGTGGTGCTGTTTGCGATTAATTTTTTCAAGCAACAAAAAGTCCGTTGCTACAAGTCGCCGATTTGGTGGCTATATTTATCGCTCGTCGTAATTAGTTTTGCGGCAGCGATTTTTGGCGTTAATTATACCAACAGTTTTTGGAGCAACATTGAGCGGGCTGACGGCCTACTGATGTTAATTCATGTGTTTGCCTTGTTTGTCTTGGCAGTATTTGCGATTGATAACATCAATAAATGGCGCTGGATATTTAGGTTGTCTTTGATTGCCACTTTATTTGTGGTGGCTTACGGCCTGATGCAACATTTTGAAATTTTCTATGCCATCTCCACTACCGGTGGCCGGCTGTCATCCACTTTGGGCAATGCCGCCTACTTAGGCAGTTATTTGATTATTAATTTATTTTTGGCGCTTTATCTATTATATAGCGATAAAAATTGGTTTTGGCGGATTTTTTATATTGTGACGGTGATTTTAAGCTTTATTACCATTTTTATGACCCAGACCAGAGGCGCAATCCTTGGCGTTTTGGGCGGGCTGTTTTTGCTGGCGATTTTGTCAATATTTAGAGGCGACAATAAAAAATATGTCAAACAAGCCGGAATGTTAGTGATGATTTTGATTATTTTGTTTTTAGTTTCAATTTACGCTTTTAAGGATGCGACTTTTATTAAAAGTAATGAAACTTTGAGTCGTCTGACTTCTATTTCCTATGACAACTATACGACCCGCAGTCGGCTGGTGGCTTGGGAAGCCGCAGTGAAGGGATTTAAAGACCGGCCGATTTTGGGCTGGGGGCCGGAAAATTATAATTATGCGTTCAGCAAATATTTTCCGCCGGAAATTTATGTGGATAGCGGATCACAGCTTTGGTTTGATAAGGCCCATAGCGTGTTGTTTGAATATTTGGTGACGACCGGTCTGGTGGGTGTAATCAATTATTTCGCCTTGTTGCTTTTGGTAATTTATTATCTGTTTAAGACCAAGAATTTAAAACGATTTGAAAGTAATGTTTTGATTGCGTTACTGGCGGGCTATACTTTTGCCAATATGTTTGTGTTTGATACCATTAATACTTATATTCTTTTCGCTTTAATACTTGCTTTTGTCAATAATATGGCGTTGGAGCGCGAGAGTAAGGCCAAGGATTATCAGCTTAATCCGGCCAGAGCCGTCGGGATAATCTTGATTTTAATTTTATTTATTTTTGTCGGTTTTCGGGCAAATTATGTCGGCATCAATTATAACAAGAAATTATATCAGGCAGAGCTGTTGTCTTCGGCCGGAGAATACCAGCAGGCCTATCCGGCTTATTTGGCGGCTTTGGACGGCAATAATAATTTCACTCGGTTTGAGATTACCAGATTTTTTGTGTTGTTTGTCGCCCAGTATGCCGACCAATTTAAGGATTATGAAGCCGATGCTATGTATAATGAAGCAATAGATAGAATTAACCGCAGTATTGCCGACGATCCCAATGATATTCGTCACTATTATAATCGCAATCAGCTGTATATCGGGTCGTTCAAATTTGACCAGTCGCGATTGGATCAGATCATTGAGTCCGGCCTCAAGCTGATTGAGCTTGGTCCGACCAGAGCTCACACTTACTACCAAATCGGTGAGGCGTATTTTCGACAGAAGGTCTATGACAAGGCGCTTGATAATTTCCAAATCGCCGTTGGCCTCAATCCCTGGGTAATAGACCCATATATTAATGTGCTAATCACCGCCATTATCACCGGTGATGAGCAATTGGAACAAGACAGTGAAGCCAATATTAGAGGCATTAAAGCTGATTTCTTAGAGCAGGAAAATACAATTTTGAGAATTATTCCGGTTTATCGGGCGGCCGGTCGGTATGAGCGGGTGATTACTGATTTGGAAAGATTAATCAAGCTTAATCCTGAAAAAATAGAATATTATTCCAGCTTGGCCATGGTTTATGCGGAATTGGGAGATAATGACAAAGCTGAGGAGGCAATCAGCCGGTTGTTGGGTCGAACTGACGAGCTTGACGCGTCAGTGGCTGAATTTATCGCTAAACTTCATGCTGGAACACTACTGAATAAGTAAATAAGTGATAACTCTTTATGAGATACAAAGTTACACTTGAGCAAGTATTTAAATATATTATCTGGTTGGGACTGGCAGTAGTGTTGTTTTCGCCACTTTATCTTAATCGCGGGTTATTTTTTCCTTATATTGTCACCAAAACAATCGCTTTTAATGTGGCGATTGAAATAATGCTGTTGGCTTATTTATTGTTGGCTTGGAAAAATAAAAAATATCAGATCAGAGTTAATCTGGTAGTTTTTTTATTCGCGGTTTATATTTTGCTGACTTTTGTCTCGTCGCTGTTGGGTGACAATTTTTATCGCAGTTTCTGGAGCAATAATGAGCGGAGTGAAGGGATTTTGCTTTTGCTTCATTTGTTTGTTCTGTTGGTGATTATGTCCGGTTTTTTGCGGCAGTTTCGGGATTGGTTGAAAGTATTTGATTTGTTTTTTTTGGCTAGTTTACTGCAAGGCTTTATTGCCTTGGGACAGTTTTGGGGGTTACCTTGGATTTTGGCTTCCAGCGGTGAACAACGTTTGGCCGGCACGATTGGCAATGCGGGTTATATGGCCGGCTATTTGATGTTTGCGATTTTTCTGGGCATATTTTTGATTGCCAAAAAGAAGCAAATTTATTGGAAGATATATTATCTGGCCGGTATTTTTTTGAGTATTTTTATTGTAATTTTTACCGAGACCAGAGGCGCATGGGTCGCTTTGGGACTTTGCGGTCTTGCGGTTATTGTTTATTTGCTGTTTTATTATTGGTCTCGCGCCTGGCTTAAGATTTTGGGAGTAACAATAATTATTTTAGCAATGGTGGCGCTACTGCTGTTGTGGGCCAACAAAAATTCAAGTTTTGTCGCCAATAATCGGATTTTAAATCGGATGACTGAAGTATCGCTCAATACCAGGACCGCTCAAAATCGCCTTATTGCCTGGCAATCAGCATATCTTGGTTTTAAAGATCGGCCGATACTCGGCTGGGGTTATGAAAATTATTATCAGCCCTTTGACAAATATTTTAATCCGAAAATTTATCGGCATGAGGGATCGGTGGTTTGGTTTGATCGCGCTCACAACCTTATTTTTGACCGGCTGGTCGCTGGTGGTATCTTGGGTTTAGGATCATATTTGGCGTTTTTGATATTACCGTTTTGTTATCTGTGGCGGTACTACTTTAAAAAAGCCGAGCATAAAAATAAATATTTTCTGCCAGTAGTATTCAGTTTGATTGCCTTGGCGTATTTTATTCAAAATCTTTTTATCTTTGAGGCCTTGGTTATCTATGTTCCACTATTTATGGTTTTGGCTTTTGTCGGCTTGTATGCGCCTTATTATCAAGTCAGGATTTTTGATCGTTTGAGCTTTAGGGTCGTGGTCGCTTTAATCTGGTTGGTCGCCATTATCCCGATTGTTTATCTGGTCAATGTCAAGCCACTACAAGCCAATATGGAACTGTTTAGTATTTTGGTTGGTAAAGACGCCAAAGTAGAGCAAAAGATAGATTTGTTTAAGTCACTTCTTGCTCGTGATACTTATGGCAACCAAGAATATCGCAAACAACTGCATTTCTTTTTGGAAGATTTTAAAAATGATCTGGACACCACAATCAAAAACAATCCCGAGCAAGTTGAAAAAATTATTAATCAATACAGCCCAACCATTATTGAACTATCCAATTTTACTAAAGCCCAAATTAATCGTCAGATTGAAGAAAACCCATATAGTGCCAGTAATTATCTGCTAGCAATGAAATATAATAATTTTGTTTTCACTCGGATTAAACGATTTGATATTTTGGCGGAAAATACAAAACTTTTTAATCAGGCTAAGACCTTGTCACCTAAACGCCAGCATATTTATTTTGAACTGGGCTATACCTATCTGCATTTGGCTCAAGCACTCAAAACCACCGGCCAAGATGATCTAGCTCAAGAAGCGTATCAAGTCGCCATTTCCCAATTTGAATTTGCCTTGTCGCTAAATGATCATAATTTTGAATCATATAAACAATTGATCTTCGCCAATATATTGGCCGGTTATAATGAGTCGGCGATAAATTTATATACTTTGGCAAAAAATACCGGTGTTGCCGTTAATGAAATAACAGTATTGTCACAGATAATCGCCACGGCCGAATTTGCCGACAACACTGAAATGATACAGTATTTTTCTGACAAACTGAAAAGTTCTAATCAAATTGATTAAAACTTATTATCAAATATTGCTAAGTTTTTTTACTAATTATTCAAATATTGTTCAAATGTTTTTTTGATCATCTGGCTGATAGTGAAATTTTGGCTGACAGTTGAATTGGCTTTTTGCGCCAGCTCATCGGCCAGGTCATGATTATCTAAAAGATATTTTATTTTTGAAGCCAAGTCTTCGGGGTTTTGCGACTGGGCTAACAATCCGTTTTCTCTGTCTTGAATCAGCTCGGGCACGCCACCGACTCTGGTCGCCACAATCGGCAGTCCAGCTGACATTGCTTCCATAATAGAATAAGGCAGGCCTTCTTTGACTGAAGCCGACACATAGATATCAAATGCCTTCAAATATCCGGAGGCATTTTCATGTTTGCCCAAAAGCAAGAAATGATTTTCCAGACTGTAATTGGTAATTAGATTTTTCAAATATTGTCGCAACTCGCCATCGCCGATTACGACCGAGACAATGTTGGGGTTTTGATCTACTAAGAGTCGAGTGGCTTCAATAAAATAATTCAAGCCCTTGTTGTTGTAGAAGTTGGCGATTGTGCCAATTAGCTTATGGTTTATAGCATATGGCTGATGGTTTTTTAGTAATTTTTTTCGTGCCTCTTCTTTAGGTAGAAAATCAATATCAGAATTAATGCCATTGTGGATAATTACTGAATCTTTAATTTTAATTTTATTTTTCTCGGCTGATTTCTTATCTGCAGCAGCGATAAAAATAATTTTGTCTTTGTATTTGGCAGTGAATTTTTCCGCCCACAGTAAGACCTTTTTTTTGAACTGGCTGATATTTTCGTTGAAGGCCCAGCCGTGGACAGTGTGGATATATATTGGCTTATAGCTTATAGCATATGGCTTATAGCGATAAAAAATGAAAGCTAAGGAGGCGACGATACTTGGTTTACTGCTGTTGGTGTGAATAATATCTGGTTTTATTTTTTTGTATATTTTTTTTAATTCAAAGATTGCCAACACATCTTTGATTGGTGAGATTTGTCTGACTAGGTGTTTGAGAATGACGACAGGTATATTTATTTGCGTTAGCTTGTTAACTAGCGCCTTGTCTGGATTGTCGCCGACAGCGACTGTTATTTCGTGATTTTTGGCCTCTGGGCTGGAACACAGCTCATAAACATACTTTTGGGCGCCACCCCACTCGGTTTGGGTGATAATGTATAAAATCTTCATTTTTTAATTGTTATTTTAACTAATTTAATTTTGGGGAATTATCACATAAAAAGAATAATTTGTCTTAAGATTTTTTCTTCTCCAGCATCCTCCTTTCCGCCAGAGGCGGACAAGTGGGTAAGGAAGGGGATTAATATGTTGACAAAATGGGTTAAAATATATAATAATATTAAGGTATATTCAATAATTTATCAAGTTTAATTGTTATGGAAAATCAAAAAATCGTGGTTATCGGCTTGGGCTATGTCGGCTTGCCATTAGCGGCGCTTTTGTCAACCAAACATCAAGTGACAGGTTTTGATATTAATGAATCTAGGGTTGATGAGTTATTGGCTGGCAGAGACTGGACAGGCGAGGTTGAGAATATTAAAAATTTCAAACTTGATTTTACGACTGATCCGTCCAAAATTCGCGAGGCTGATTTTGTGATTGTGACTGTGCCGACGCCGATAGACAACGCTAAAAATCCAGACTTGCGACCGGTTGAGGCGGCGACAAAAACTGTTGGTCAGAATTTAAAACTTGGAGCGATTGTGATTTATGAATCAACGGTTTATCCCGGCTGTACCCAAGAGATTTGTGTGCCGATTTTGGAGCGTGAGTCAGGACTCAAGCTGGGTGAGGGATTTAAGGTGGGTTATTCGCCGGAGCGGGTCAATCCGGGGGACAAGGAACACACGATTGATAAAATTGTTAAAGTGGTTTCCGGTAGTGATGATGAGACCTTGGACAAAGTTGCCCGGCTTTATAGCTCGGTGATTTCCGCCGGTATTTTTCGAGCTTCCAGCCTTAAAGTCGCTGAAGCCGCCAAGGTGATTGAAAATGTCAAACGAGATTTAAATATCGCGCTAGTCAATGAGCTGTCGCTTATTTTTGATAAAATTGGCATTGATACCAGAGAAGTGTTGGATGCGGCCAGTACGAAGTGGAATTTTAATGAGGGGAAATTTTTCCCCGGACTAGTCGGCGGTCATTGTATTGGTGTGGATCCATACTATTTGACTTATAAAGCAATCAAGCTTGGGTATCATCCCCAAGTCATCTTGGCTGGTCGGGCGACCAATGAACACATGACGCACCACGTGGCGGATTTGGTGGTGAAGTCTTTGGGTCATGCCGGCAAGGCGCTGAAAAACAGCAAGATTCTGGTCATGGGTCTGACTTTCAAAGAGAATGTGCCTGACACTAGAAACAGCAAGATTAAAGATGTGATTGCCGATTTAAAAAAGTTGGCTGTGGTGGTTTATGGTTATGAGCCACTATTGGAAAACGATGGTATTAAGCAAGAGTTTGGTGTTGAAAATGTTGATATTAATAATACTGATGAAAAATTTGACGCGGTGATTGTGTTCAGCCCTCATAATGAATTCAAAAGTATTTCGCTGGAAAGATTAAAAAGCAAAATGTCAGACAGTCCGGTACTAATGGATATTAAGCGGTTTTATGATAAAGAGGAGGCGGAAAGATTAGGATTTATTTATAAATCGCTTTAATGACAGAAAAAAAGAAAATTTTAATTTTTTCACTCGCTTATCACCCATTTGTCGGCGGAGCCGAGGTGGCGATTAAAGAAATTACTGATCGGTTGGCATCCGCCATAGGCGGACCAGCTTCTGGCTGTGATTTTCAGTTTGAAATGATCACGACCAATTTAGACGGCAAACAAAAAAGTGAAGAACAGCTTGGCAATGTAAAAGTGTATCGGGTTGGTAAGGGCAAGATTGATAAATATTTATTCCCTTGGTTGGCATACAAAAAAGCTAAAGAATTGCATCGGCAGAATAATTATAGCGTGATCTGGGCAATGATGGCCAATCAAGCTGGCTGGGCCGCGATGAAATTTAAGCGGAAATATCCGCGAACACAATTTTTGCTCACTTTGCAAGAGGGAGATAGCGAGTGGGATATAATGATTCGGACATTTTTAATTCGGCCAATCTACAAGGCCATATATCGTCGGGCAGATTATATTCAAGCGATTTCGTCTTTTCTGGCGAAGCGGGCGAGGAATTTGGGGGCGAAGTCACCGATTGAGGTTGTGCCAAATGGAATTGATATAAAATCTGAAATTAGAAATTCTAAATTTGAAACAAATTCAAATGATCAAAATATAAAACTGGTAATTACGGTGTCACGATTAGTCAAAAAGAACGGGGTTGAAGATTTAATAAGAGCAGTGCAAGATGTTGATGGTAAATTGTTGATTTTGGGTGATGGCGAGTTAAGAAATCAATTAACTAATTTAGTGAAAGAGTTGAAATTGCAAGATAAGGTTACTTTTTGGGGCGAAGTGAGTAATGAACAGGTTTATCAATATTTAAGTCAAGCCGATGTATTTGTCAGGCCGTCTTTGTCTGAAGGTTTGGGTAATGCGTTTTTAGAAGCAATGTCAATGAATGTGCCGGTGATTGCGACTGAAGTTGGTGGTATTCCTGATTTTATCAAAGATGGTGAGACGGGTTGGTTTTGCCAAGTTAAAGATTCTAAAAGTATTACGGAAAAGATTAATTATGTTTTAGATGAAAAAAATAGATTAGAAGTATTAAGAGTAATTGATAATGCTAAAAAATTAGTAGATGAAAAATATGATTGGGACAAGATTACTTCACAAATCCGAAATATTTTTTACAAGCTGTCAGGCGAAATCAAGTTTAAAAAAGGCAAGCTGATCAGTGGGATTGTATATCCGGAGATAATGCCAATTAAGAAGAATGAAACGGTGTTAAATATCGGTTGTGGCGATGGCGTTCAAGCAGTTATCTACGGTGGAAGTTATAGTAAAATGACCGGCGTGGATATTCAGTCGGAACGGCTGGAAATTGCCAAGAAGTTAATGGATTTTTATAACATCAATAATTTTGAGCCAGTGGTGGCTAATGTGGAACAGATTCCGCTTGAAGAAAAGTATGATAAAGTAATGGCGATAGATATTATTGAACATGTTCAAAATCCAGAGCAGGTTATTTATGAAGCCCGACGACTACTTCAAGACAATGGTCAATTGCTCATTACTTTTCCGGCGATGCATGACAAGTGGGAGAGCTTATTTAAATTTGCCGGCCGTAATATTTTAGGTCGGCCAGGCAAGACGATTAAAAGCGACGGCTGGAATCCGGACGAACATCAACGTGATTATTCTGTCAGCAAATGGATTGATTTGGTCGAGAGCGGGGGATTTATTCTTCAAAAGTCTCAAGCGACCACTATATTTCCACCATTGCATTATCTTGGTCTGCCACGGTTTTGGTTTTCTTGGGGGTGGCTCCACATAATTGATCGGTTTTTCTGCCGGCTACCGGGAGTAAAAAATTGCGGTCAAAGTTTAGTTTGTATTTTTAAAAAGAAAAAATAAGCCGTCATCCCGAGGGAGCGGAGCGACCGTGGAGATTCCGTGGAATCTTAATTTTACAGCGGGATTGCCACGTCGCTCCCGTTGGTCGCTCCTCGCAATGACGATTATTACTGTCGTCCTGAGCGTCTGTCCGCCTCTGGCTGGAGAGTGAGGGATTCCCGTCGAAAACAAGCTGTCATTCCGAGCGAAGCGAGGGATCCCGTGGATCTCTATTTTAAAACTGGATTGCCACGTCGCCTTGAGGCTCCTCGTAATGACAGTAGTAACAATTTGTATCTAACTCACACTAATAAATTTTAATGAAAAATAGAAAAATTCTAATTGCCACTGGCATATATCCGCCGGATATTGGCGGGCCAGCCACTATCCTTGAAGCTCTGTCAGCAGAGTTGATTTCTCGTGGCTATGAGGTCGGGGTTTTGACATATTCTGATGTAAGTCGACAAGTTGATGATAAACCGTATGTGTATCGAGTAAAAAAAGGTAAATTTTATAGCCACTTAATATATTTTTTCAAAATGTTGACTCTGGCATTGTGGTGTGATCTTATTTATGTGACTGATACTTACAGTGTGGGTCGGTTTGCTTATTTGATGAAGAAAATTATTGGCAAGAAATATATTTTGCGGTTTGCCGGCGACAGCGCTTGGGAAATGGCAGTTGCCAGTGGCCAGACGACTGATTACATTGTTGATTTTGAAGATAATAAATATGATTTTAAGATTGAAGCCACAAAAGACAGACGGCGCAAGATTATGACTGGCGCTGATGGGGTAATTGCGGTCAGTAATTTTATGGCTGGTCTAGCAGAAAAGATTGGCGTAGGAAGACATAATATCAGAACTATTTATAATTCAATAGATTTTATAAACAATGATGTTGCAGTTGAAAAAGTCAGAGAAATTAGAAATAGATATGGCAATGACACTAAAATAATTGCCACAGCTTGCCGACTAATGCCATGGAAAGGTGTTGACGGCATTATCAGAATAATGAATAAGTTATTTTCAGAATTTGGTCGGGTCAATCTGTTGGTTTTGGGCGATGGTCCGGAGCTTGATAATTTGAAAGAATTGGCCAAAGCCAGTCAGGTAGATAAGCGAGTTCATTTCTTGGGCAAAATCAGTCACAATCAGGTCAGTGCTTATTATCAGGCAATAGATTTGTTTATCCTAAATACCAATTATGAGGGTCTAAGCCACACCTTGCTTGAAGTGATGAAAGCCGGCACGCCGGTAGTGGCGACAAATGTCGGCGGTAATCCCGAGCTGATTGCCAGCGGTCAAGACGGACTGCTGGTTGAATACAATAATGATGAGCAATTATTTTTGGCAGTGAAGAAAATATTGTCGGATAATGTGGTGGGCGACAATATGGTTAAAAGCGCCAATGAAAAACTCAAGAAATTTAATTGGGAAAATACAATTTTTGAAACAGTCAGATTAATCAATGAAATATAATGTCTAAAGTATTACTTATCAATCCACCATTTAATATCGCCAAAGAGAATTATGATAGCTCAATCTCGGTGGGGATTTTAAGTATTGCTTCATATTTGGATAGTCATGGCGTGAATTTAGAAATTATTGACGGTGCCAGGCAGAAAGATTATTTTGGACTAATTGAAGTGGCAGCCAAAGACGCCGAGTATGTCGGCTTATCAGTAATGACCACCCAAATTACCCACGCTTTGTCAATTAGCAAAATAATCAAGGTGGTAAATCCTAAATGCAAAATCATCTGGGGCGGATCGCATCCAACTTTTTTTACCAAAGAGACTGCCAGCCATGATGTGGTTGATGTGGTTTGTTTTGGCGAAGGTGAAGTTAGTTTTTATGAGCTGGTCAGTGGCAAAGAGCTGTCAGAAATTAATGGCATTGCTTATAAGAGCGGTGGCGAAATTAAAATCAATCCGGCAGTCGGTCTTCACAATCCAGCCCAGACCTCGCTGTTTAACTGGGAATTAATGCCCCAGCAGATTCTGGAGAATTTATATTTGATCCCGTCTTTGACCTCAAGGGGCTGTCCTCATCGCTGTACTTTTTGCATTAATGCAATTTTGAAAAATTGTTGGCGAGCGCGAACAGCCGAGCAAGTGCTAGATGATTTGAGGGTTATAAAAAGCAAGCCGTATTTTGCCGGCAAGAAACTGCGGTTTTGGGATGAGAACTTTTTTGTCAACATAACGCGGGCCAAAGAAATTATTGATGGTATGATTAGTCGTAATTTGATAATTCCCTGGGAGACCACGGTTCGAGCTGATTATATCCGGGATAATATGATTGATGACGTGTTTATGGCACGACTGAAAAGCTCTGGCTGTTATTTACTGTCATTTGGCGCAGAAAGTGGTAGTCCCAGGATTTTAAAGAAAATTAAAAAAGATATATCACCGGAGCAAATTTTGAATTCGGCCAAACTGTGTTTGAAGCATGGCATAATCCCGCAATATTCATTTATGATCGGAATGCCCGATGAGACCAAAGAGGATATGATGATGACCCTTGATTTGATTGATAAGCTAGTCAAGTTGGGAGATGAAGTTCAGATTTTAGGACCACAGGCATTTCGGCCATATCCTGGCTCGGAATTATATCAAGAGTGTCTTGATGCTGGCTGGCAAGCGCCGAAAACTTTGGAGGATTGGGCGCATCTAGTTGAAAATGAATTGAGCTATCTGACAGTTCAGAATTTTCCTTGGGTCAAGAACAAGGATTTTGTGGAATCAATGGAGGCTTATGTCCGGTTTGGGGCGATGAGCTTCAAAAGCGCCATGGGTTCAAGTGTTAGCGTTCAAAGATTTCTTAAGGCCGGTTTTGTGTTGCTGTGCCAGTTGCGTTGGAAATTAAAGTTTTTCTACTGGCCGATTGAATTTAAATTAGCTAAAAAATTCGTTACCAAATAGATGAAAATATTGATGATTTCAATTGATAAGGGGTTACTGGGCCGAGGACAACTGGGTGATGTTTTGGATCGTCACAAAAAGTATGGCGAGCATTGCGAGCGACTGGATATTATTGTGCTCTCTTCGGTTGGATATGAGAATTACCAGCTTTCAAACAAGGTGACTGCTTATCCGACCAATTCAAAGAAAAAATGGCAATATTATTACGACGCGATGAAAATTGGCAAAGAATTATTTGGGCGATATAAATATGATTTGATCGTCACTCAAGAGCCATTTATTACCGGACTAATTGGCTGTCAATTGAAAAAAAAGTTTGGAACGAAATTACTGATTCATTTTCATGGTGATTTTTGGAATAATCCAAGTTGGTTGAAAGAACGAAGCAGAAATAGATTGTTGTTGTGGTTGTCAAAATATACGGTCAGGTGTGCTGATGCTGTTCGGGTGATGAGCGAGGGACAGAAAGAGAAAATTTGTCAGCAAATGTCATCCCGAGGGAGCGGAGCGACCGTGGGGATCCCATGGTCTGATAAAATACGAGTGATTTCGACGCCGGTGGATTTGAGTAAGTTTAAAGTTGAAAGTGAAAAGTTGAAAGTTGAAGATGACAAAAAGAAAGTTCTGCATGTTGGGAGAGATGATGAGGTTAAAGATTTTGATACTTTATTAAAAGTGTTCAAATTGGTGTCTGAAAAAAATAATAATGCCAAGTTTTGGCAGGTGGGAGCTGATAAAAAATTAAAAGAAGCAATCGGTAAAAATAATTTTAATAATATTGAATTGAAGGGCAAGCAAGATCAGAACAAATTAATTGAGCTTTACCATCAGTGTGACATCGTGGTGCTTTCGTCAACATCAGAAAGTTTTGGCAAAGTGCTGGTAGAAGCCAATGCGTGTGGCAAGCCGGTGGTGTCAACTGCGACCACAGGTGCCAGGGAAATTATTCGTGACGGCTATAATGGATTTTTGGCGCCAATAGGTGATGCCAAGATGTTGGCAGAGAAAATTGTTTGGTTGCTTGATAATCCGGAAAAAGCTAAAGAGATGGGGGAGAATGGGCGACAATTAGTGCAGAAAAAATATGGTGATAATATGGAAAAAGTGATACAATATTGGCGAGATATTGTATGTCATCCCGAGCGGAGCGAGGGATCCAATTTTTAAATTCACGGGATTGGCCACGCTCTCTCCGTCGTTCGCAATGACAGTAATAATCGTCATTGCGAGGAGCGACCAACGGGAGCGACGTGGCAATCCCGCTGTAAAATTAAGATTCCACGGGATCCCCACGGTCGCTTGAGCTCCCTCGGGATGACGGCTTGTTTTCCACGGGATCACCTCACGCGATCCACTCCCTTGGGATGACACAGAGAGGCAAAACTAACCAACTATATGCGATTACTCATGATAACCAGAAAAGTTGATCAGAACGAGCATTTGGCCGGGTTTATTTATAATTGGGTTAAAAAGATTGGCGAGCAAGTAGATGAGCTGATAGTCATTAGCTGGCAAGAAGGTGATTCGTCCGGTTTACCGGACAATATCAAGGTCCATCACTTGCCGACCAAAGCGAATAAAATATTTAAAGTCTTAAAGTTTAAAAAATTAGTTTTGGCAAATATTTCTAAAGTTGATGGCGTGTTTTGTCATCAGATGCCGATTTATACAATTTTGGCCGCGCCGATTGCCAGGCTGTGGGGCAAAAAAATTATTTCTTGGTATGCGCATGGTGCAGTCAACTTGGGCGTTAAACTAATGGAGAAATCAACCAATGAAGTGATTACTTCATCAGACAAAGGCTTTCGGATGAACAGCCAGAAAAAAGTGATTTTGCAACAGGGGATTGATACAGATTTATTCTCACCGGTGGCAGATAAACTAAATGATGGCGTTACCCGCCTGATTACGGTTGGTCGGATTTCACCGACCAAAGATTATGATTCAATGATTAAAGCCGTTGATATTTTAGTTGATGGGGGTATGACCAATATCAAGCTATTAATTATCGGCGGTGCCGGACTAGGTGATCAGCGAATATATTTTGAGAATTTAAAACAGATGGCTGGTGTCATGAAGATAGCAGATAAGATTGAATTTTTGGGTGAAGTGAAAAATACTGATATTCCTAAGTATTTACAGCAGTCAGATATATTTCTCAATATGAGTCAGACCGGTAGTTTAGACAAAGCGATTTTAGAGGCGATGGCGTGCGAGTGCATTCCACTAACTGCCAATGAAGCCTATCGGGACATATTGCCGAGTCGGTTGATTACTTCAGCTAACCAGCCACGAATGTTGGCTGATAAGATAAAATGGCTGATGAGTGTGCCAGAGCAAGATAAGCAGAAAATTAAAAGTGATTTGCGCCTACAAGTGATAGCTAATCACAACCTGGATAAATTGGTAATCAGAATTGTTAATCAATTTAAAATATGAACGGATTATTTAAGGAAATTTCTCGAGGCAAAAGTTTGCTCCGAACATTGATGAATTTGGAGCTCAAAAATCATTCCATCTCCGGCAAGGTGTTGGATGTCGGCGGGGGAGTGGGCCCAAGCTATTATCGGTTTTTGACCAAAGAGCCGAATACCAAAGTTGTCACGCTTGATCTTGAAGGCGGTACGAAAATTGATCTAGAGACAGACCGTTTGCCATATAATGACAGCGCGATTGATAATATTTTGCTTGTCAATATTATGGAGCATATTTATAATTATGATTTTTTATTGATGGAGATATATCGAGTGCTAAAGGGCGGAGGCAAAGTGATTGGTTTTGTGCCATTTATGATTAATTATCATCCTGATCCGCATGATTATTTCCGGTTTAGTCAGGAAGCGCTCAAAAAGATTTTTATCCAAGTCGGGTTTAAGGATATTAATATCAAAGCGATTGGCCGTGGCCCAATGTCGGTCAATTATAATAATGTGATGATTTTCTTGCCTCGGATAATGAGAATAATTATTTTGCCGTTTTATTTTATCGTTGATAAAATTTTATTAAAGTTAAGACCGAAGATGAATGAACGTTACCCTTTAGGTTACTTTTTTGAATTAAGAAAATAAAAATGAAAATTTTATATATTGCCAATGCCAGAATTCCGACCGAGAAAGCTCACGGCTATCAGATAGCCAAAATGTGCGAGTCCTTGGCTTTGGCTGGGCATGAACTAGAGCTGGTTTTGCCGACTAGGGCAAATCCAGAATTTGCCGGAGTTAGCTTATTTAACCACTATCAAGTCAAGGATAATTTTGCAGTCAAAAAGATTGAATGTTTTGATCCGGTATTTTTATTTAAGTTTCCTAAAGGATTATATATTAAATTTCAGGGATTTCTGTTTTTGTGGAGTTTGTTTTTTTATTTATTGGAACTAAAACACAGAAAAGAATATACAATTTACACTCGGGATGAATATTTATTGCCCCTGCTAGTTAAATTTTCAAAACAAGTGGTGTGGGAGGCGCATTTTTTGCCCCAAAATAAACAACGCTACTTGAAATGTTTTAATCAATGTCATAAGATAGTTGTCATTACGAGTCATATTAAGCAAGAATTAGTTGACTTAGGTATCAATAGTGAAAAGATTGTGGTCGCGTCTGATGCGGTTGATTTGACTGATTTTCAAAACATTTCTGCAAATCGGGACGAGTTGAGAAATGAGCTTAATCTACCAAAAGATAAAAAAATTGTGTTATACACCGGCCATCTTTACAGTTGGAAAGGTGCTGACAGTTTGGCTCAAGCGGTCAATGACTTAGATAATGATACTTTGGCCGTGTTTGTCGGTGGCACTGATAGTGATTTAAAATCTTTTAGAGATGAATATGGGACAAATTCAAAAATTATGATTTTGGGTCTCCAGCCCAGAAAATTTATTCCCCAATATTTGAAGTCAGCCGATGTGCTAGTATTGCCTAATTCAGCCAAGAGCAAAATTTCCAAATACTACACTTCGCCGATGAAGCTGTTTGAATATATGGCGGCCGGCCGGCCGATTGTTGCCACTAATTTGCCGTCAATTACTGAAATATTAAATGATAATAATGCGGTGCTGGTGACGCCTGACAATCCCAGTAGCTTGGCTGATGGAATTATTAGAGTATTAAAGGATAAAGAGTTGGCGGAGAAGATATCCAGTCACACGCTGATGGATGTCAAAAATTATACTTGGGAAAACAGAGCAAAAAAAATAACAGAATTTATATGTTCATAATCAAACGCTATTTTAATCGCTATCAGAAAATAATTTTAAATAAATATCTGATTATTGGTCTATCGGTGTTGGTCGCGCTTTTGATATTGGTAAAATTAATTCCTCCCACAATTTTAAGCGAGGAAGCCAGAGCTAGTATTTTGCGCAACAATCCGGCAGTGGTGAAATTATTGCCGGTTTATTGGCAGATTAGAAAATTAAGTGATTGGCTGTATTTAGCTTCGTATTTTCAGAAAGATGAACTGTCAGTTTATGAGTTGTATATTGATGATCAGGCGAGGCAAAAAATGGATGACAGTTTGCCCAAACAATTTATGAATGTGATTTATACGGATAAAGTTTATGTGCCGGCTAAATTCACATACGACGGCAAAACTTATAATGTGGAAGTCAGATACCGAGGCGATAATGCGATTCATTGGAACGCGCCTAAAAAGTCATATTCAATTAAATT
>Ga0208373_1003165_pt1 | contig 16597 bp, 14 predicted proteins | sample RifOxyC2_FD_184036 | JGI IMG/M metagenome (GOLD analysis project Ga0208373, IMG submission 184036) | Soil microbial communities from Rifle, Colorado - Rifle Oxygen_injection C2 (SPAdes) | ecosystem: Environmental > Terrestrial > Deep subsurface > Rock core/Sediment | place: Rifle, Colorado...
CGACGCGGAAGGGTCTTCAAAAAAATCCGGGGGAAAAGACAAGGGGAAAAAGCCCGAGGAAAAAAAAGATAAGAAAAAGGCTTCCAAGGTCCCTGAAACACCCGGAGACGGAACGCCTGAAAAAAAAACAAAGAAAAGAATACACATCCCCAAAAAGCTTATCTTAGTTGTTTTTCTCGTCCTGGCAGCCCTGGGCGCCTCCTCTTTTCTGGTCTATCGCCTGTATTTTGCAGCCAAGGACCCCGCATCCCTGAAAGCGGTGTATCAAAAAACGGAATTAACGCATATCAACCTTCCGGAAGAAATGATCCGGTTCTGTTTTGATCATTTCCCGGACCTCTATGCCGCCATCCTGACCTGTAATGCTGAGATCACATTGATGGACAAGGAAATCGCAAGGATCGATGCAATTGCAAAGAAATACCCGGAACAGGGGAAAATTGCGGAAAAGGAAAAAGCAGTCTGGGAAAAAGCAAAAATAAATCTGCAAAAAGGCTTTTTAAAAATTGAAAAACCGGTTAAAGAAATCTATGTTTTGTTCCGTGTCAACCCGGAACAGGCCATGATCCAGATAAATGAAAGAAATAAGGAATTGACTGAACTCGCAGGCGCCGCCCTTGCCCCTGCCCAGGAACTGACCCAAACCATACGACCGGAAGAGACGCCTCCACAGGGCCTTATCAAAGGAGCCCTGTACACGCTGAAAAAGAAATTCTTATGACATCCTATACCAATATTGCCCTGGGCCTCAAAAAAGCACAGGAAGCTTATCCATACAAAAGAGCCGTTGTTTACCCGGCCGGAAGAGACAGAGCCGGCCGGGTCCTTTACAGCCAGATAACCTTTACCCAACTGGAGCAGGAATCCGACCGCCTGGCTTACAACCTTGAACGGATCGGCATTGTCCGGGGAACCCGGACAATCCTCATGGTCCGGCCGGGCATGGAATTTTTCATCATTGTGTTTGCCATGTTCAAGGTGGGCGCCATCCCGGTGGTGGTGGATCCGGGCATGGGCATCGAGAGAATGCTCCAATGTCTGGAAGAAGGACGGCCCGTGGCCTTCATCGGCATAGAAAAAGCCCATCTGCTGCGGAAACTCAAACCCCGGTATTTTAAATCCGTCAAACACTGGGTCACCGTGGGCAACCGGTGGTTCTGGGGGGGATATACCCTGGACCAGTTGCTGACCGGTCCCTATAAACCCTATTCCCATGCCAAAACCACCCGGGATGAAACCGCCGCCATCGTCTTCACCACCGGTTCCACAGGTCCGGCCAAGGGCGTGGTTTACACCCACGGCAATTTTGACGCCCAGATCCGGCAGATCCAGGAGTATTTCCGGATCGAGCCGGACGAGATTGACCTGCCGACCTTTCCCCTGTTTGCCCTGTTTGACCCGGCCCTGGGCATGACGGCCGTGATCCCGGACATGGACCCCACCAAACCGGCGCTGGCCAATCCGCGTAAGATTATTGAAGCCATTGAAAACCACGGCGTCACCAATATGTTTGCCTCCCCTGCCCTGCTCAACCGCCTGGGAAAATATGGGCGAGAGCACCAGATCAAACTGCCGTCCCTGCGGCGGATCATCTCTGCCGGGGCCCCGGTGAGCCCGGCCAATATCGAGCAATTCTCGTCCATGCTGACGGGTGAAGCCCAGGTCCATACCCCCTATGGGGCCACGGAAGCGGTTCCCATCATCTCCATCGCTTCCAATGAAATCCTGGCGGAGACCAAATCCCTTTCCGAAAAAGGCTACGGCCTTTGTATCGGCAGACCCATCGGCAATACCCGGGTGGAGATTATCCGGATCACGGACAATCCCATTACCCAGATCCACGATAATATCAAGGCCCCGGAAAACCAGGTGGGAGAGATCATGGTCAAGGCCGACCTGGTGACGGAACATTATTTCAATAACCGGGAGGCGGACCTGCTGGCCAAAATCCCGGATTCCGACGGAAAAATCTGGCACCGGATGGGGGATCTGGGATGGAGGGACTCCAAGGGCAGGATCTGGTTCTGCGGCAGAAAAAACCATCGGGTGGTGACCCGCAAGGAAACCCTTTTCACCATCCCGGTGGAAGCCATCTTCAACAATCATGACAAGGTGTTCAGGAGCGCCCTGGCTGGTGTAGGCCCGAAAAACGACCAGACACCCGTCATCTTCATTGAGCCCTCTTCCGGCATCAGCGATGAAAAGGCCTTTATCCGGGAGCTTTTTGCCCTTGCAAAAGCCAACCCCCTGACCGCAGGAATCGAGCATATTTTCATTGAAAAAGCCTTTCCCGTGGACATCCGCCACAATTCCAAAATTTTCAGAGAAAAGCTGGCGGAAAAAGCCCGGAAAAAGCTGAAGCTTCAATCGGGCAAAAGATCATAAAAATACATCATGGCATCGGACCGGGTGATGATGCCGATGAGCCTGCCGTCCTTCATGACCGGCAGGCGGCCGACATCATGCTTGATCATGAGTTTTGCAGCTTCAACCGCGCTTTTATCATGATCAATGGTCACCACTTTTCTGCTCATGAAGGCCTTGACCGGGGCCTGCATATGATTGGTTTTTCTGACCTTCTTGAAATCCCGCCGGGAAATGACGCCCACCACATTCTCATCCTTGTCCACTACGGGCACGCCCGTGCATCCCATATCCCTCAGGATCATGGCCACTTCTTCGATCTTGGTATCTTCGGTCACAGTCACCACGGGATAGGACATGATATCCGAGAGCCGGATGGAAGAATACTGGTTGCCTGAAATGAGTTCCGTCAGCATTTCTTCGATGGTATCCGGGTTGACGCCATGCAAAAGGGCCGAACCGGCTCCGGGGTGGCCGCCTCCGCCCAGGCTCCGCATGAGAACGCCGATATTGACTTCATCCACATTGCTCCGGCCGATGACCATACATTTGTTGCGCTCCACATCCTTGAAAATCCCGAAAGCCACATCCACATTCACGATTTCCCGGTACATCTGAAGCACCATGGCCAGGTTCTGGATCCGGCCTTCGATATCCATCCGGGAAACGCTGATGGAAAAACCGGCCACCTCGCTTCTCTCGGCCTTCTGGATCATTTCAAAGAGGATGTCTTTCTGCTTTTTGCCGTAGGCCTGTCTCAAAAACGTGGAAAGGATGTTCAGATCGGCCCTCCGGTCCAGAAGAAATCCGGCGGCATAGGCATCTTCGGCAAGGGTGGACGGAAAGGTCAGATTGCCGGTATCTTCATAGAGCCCCATGAGAAAGAGGGTGGCCTGTATGGGTGTAATCAGGGTTCTGCGATTCTTTATTTCATGGACCAGCATGGTAACGGTGGCCCCCATTTCAGCCACATGCTTCTCGGCAGCCTCCATATCTCCTTCGGTATGGTGATCCCAGATCACGATCTCCAGATCTTTTCTCTCTCTGAGCTTTTCCAGGCCTTCCAGACGGTCCCAGGAATGGGTGTCCACCACCACCAGTTTTTTCACATGGTCCGGGGTGATGTCGGAAGGCGAATAAAAATCAAACAGGTCTTTATGAATGGATAAAAATGTCTTCAGATTTCCGTTGATGGATGTCGGCAGAACCGGCTTGGCGCCGGGATACAGCAGGGTTGCCGCCACCAGGGAGGCCATGGCGTCAAAATCCGAGCCCTTATGGGTTGTCACAATAATCATGATGGTCCTCATTTAAATTAACGATAGGCCGAATATAACGATCCCCGGGGTGTAAATCAACCGTTTATTGAAATTCCCATGACCGAAAATCTTTCCTTCATGTTCTCCACATGGGACCCCCTCCAGAAAAACCTGCTACACTCCGGGCATTGGAAAAAACGATGAAAAAACATCCGGGTCTTGGGTTCCAGGAGATGAAGAATCTCATCCTTGGCCCTGGGCACAAGCAAGGTATTGCAGGCCGTGCATCTTGAAAAAAAAGCGGTTTTTTGCTCCAGGCCGAAAAAACGAACCACTTCGGAAACCTGGTCATAGGGCAGGTCCGACCGGACCCGCCGGGCAAAGGTAATTTTTTTGCGTTTCAAAAGAGCCGTGTCCCGGGTCAGCACAATCCGGCCCTGAGCCTGGGCCTGATCGGCGATATCCTTGTCACTTCCCGTCCGGCAAAGCTCCACATCAAACCCAAGGATCAGCATCAAGCGCCCCAGCCGGATCACATTTGCATCGGCAATAAACCGGAGGGCGGGAAGGGGCTCGGGCCTCAGAAAAGAAGGGCGCTCCACGTCAAAGGGCGCCGGGATGCCGCGCACCGTCAGACGGCCGGGGGACCGGGGAATATGGGAAAAATCCACCGCTTTCCCGTCCATCCCCATATACCCGACCTCGGTATGGGGGATGCCGCAGGATTCGACCATATCCTTTACCGATGCCCGACGGTCCAGGCAAGCCCGGATTGCCGGCCCGGCCCTGTCCTTTGGACGGAAAAAATCAAAGGACCGGTCCAGGTCTATGATGATCTCATTTTCCATCTTTTCATGCCCTAGAAGAAGACCACTTTTGCCAATCAAGATCATAACCGGCGCTCCTGCCGCCTCCCGGCATTTTGATCAAAACGCCTTTATTGACAAGGTCGGCCAATTCCCTCTGGGCGGTGGCACGGCTGGTATGTGCGATTCCCATATATTTTTTGTTTTTCAACCCGCCCTCAAAGCCTCCGGCGCCCTCATCCAGCAGCCGGTTAATCACTTTGATCTGACGTTCGTTCAGCCTTGTCTGGGCAAATTCATGCCAGAACCATGCTTTATTCATTACTTTTTTCAATACAGCGTCGGAATTCAGTATGGCCCTATTCATGCATTCCAGAAACCATTTCAACCACTCGGTAATATCACCGGCGCCTGACTGGGTGGCTTTCAAAATCTCATAATACTCTCTTCTCTCGGCCATGATCTGTGAAGAAAGGCTATAGAATCTTTTCGGGTTATCTTCATCCCTTGCAAGCAGTATCTCCGTCAGGGTTCTTGCGATACGGCCATTGCCGTCATCAAACGGATGGATGGTGACAAACCATATATGTGCCAGCCCGGCCCTTAGAATGCCATCCAATTGATCTTCCGTATTGATCCAGGATATGAAGGTCTCCATTTCCTTATCCAGTTTTTTTGCAGGGGGTGCTTCAAAATGAACGGTTTCCTGACCGATAGGCCCTGAAACAACCTGCATGGGCCCCTTGACATCATCCCGCCATTGACCGGCAGATATTTTTACCATGCCGGAATAACCGGTTGGAAAAAGAGCTGCGTGCCAGCCCCAAATTCGTTCCAACGTCATTTTTTGTGAATACTGAACCGTTGCATCCAATAAAATTTCTACAAGGCCTTCGGCTTTTTGATCTCTTACAACCTTCAACCCGGCCCCGGGCAGGCCCAGTCTTCGCCCGACAGAAGATCGAACCGCATCGGGATTCAACTTTTCACCCTCGATCTCCGACGTCTTTAATGCTTCTTCCACAAGAACATCTGCCCGGGCCGTTTGCTGGATTTCAAATCCCAAGGCCTTGATCCGGGCCATTAACGCCCCCTGGCTGAACCGGACATTTCCCAAAGGGGTTAACAGTTCTGCACTGTCCCATTTGAAGTTTGGCCAGGATTTGTGTTGCCAGATGTATTTCATTGGATGAGTTGAATCCCTTTTTGATGGAATTAATAAACTCAGTATTTGAGTCGATTATTGTATTTAATCGACTCAAAGTCAACGGTATTTATTTTCTATTTTAATTGACAAAGTGTTTTTTCCTGTCCTAAACATAAAAAACAGCTTTATCAATCCAGGAGATTTCAATATGAATCCACATGATTTGATCCAAAATTTAGCAGACCTCTGCAGACAAAGGATTCTGCCCTTGTTTGCAGCCGCCGTCCTGATGTTGTGGGCGGGACCGGCTTTGAGCGCTGAGGAGCATGCCTGCGATTACCTGACCAAAGATGAAGTTCAAACAGTGATGGGAACCGGCATCGGTGAAATTAAGGCAAATCCTGCCAACCCCATGGGCCAGAGTGTCTGTTTTTTTGATATTCCCTCGGACACGGCCGTGCGATTTGCCCAGTTGCAGATGTTCCGCACCGGTTGGGCCAAAGGCAAAAAATGGACTGCAAAATCCCTGTTTGAAAATAATATGAGCTTTCTCGACTCTCTCCAGGAAATCCCCGGGATTGGCGAGAAAGCCTATTGGGGAGGTTCCGGCCTGAAGCTGGGGGCCGGACTCCATGTCCTCTATAAAGACACGTATTTCACGGCCCAGGCAGCCACCGGTGATCCGGCGGCCAATCTGGAAAAAGCCAAGGCCCTGGCCGACCTGGTCATTAAAAAAATCAAATAGCCATGATGTTCAGGCATTAAAAAGGAATCCCATGCATATCAAACCCATTTTCAGGATCATGACTTTCATTGTCTTCTGTATCTTGCCGTCAAGCCTTCTCTTTGCCGCTGATATAGTGGGCAGCAAGGATCACCGGCTTTTCAAGCGCTATGAAGGCTCGGAAATCATCAAATATGAATTTCATGAATATGACAGCCTGACCATCGCTCTCGGCAAGGCCAAAAGCTCATCCGAACTGACCCGATCCATGCAGGCGGAAGGGGCCGTGACACGGCTGACCTATAAAATCCCCGTGGGCCGATCACCCCTGGAGGTGGTCCGCAACTACGAAAATGAACTCCAGGCCCAGGGATTCACGCCTCTTTTTTCCGGAAGCAAGGATGAGTTGGGCAGCTATTTTGCCGAAGCAATCGGATACAAAAAACTCCAGTGGCCGCCCAATATCCCGGCCCTGACCCTGAACAGTGATACCCAGAGGTTCCTGGCCCTTGAAAAAAAGGGGGCCGAAGGCAATCTGGTCCTGTCCTTATACGCCGTTGAAAACCGGTTCTGGGCCGCCAATCTGAAAAATATCGAAAAGGGCCAGGTCCTGCTCCAGGTGGATATCATAGAAGCCAAACCCATGGATACGAAAATGGTCACCGTGACTTCCGGGGAAATGGCCGACGCGATTTCAACCTCCGGGAGCATAGCCCTTTACGGCATCTATTTTGATACCGATAAGGCTGATATCAAGCCTGAATCCGCAGAAACCCTCAAACAGATCGCCGCCCTCCTGAGCGAGAATAAAAACCTGAAGCTGCTCGTGGTAGGTCACACCGACACCGCCGGGACCTTTGCCTACAATATGGATCTTTCCTCCCGCCGCGCCGCCTCCGTCACAAAAGAGCTGACCGCAAAATACGGCGCACCGGCGGACCGCCTGACCCCGGTGGGGGTTTCCTATGCCTGCCCCGTGGCCTCCAATAAAACCGAGGACGGCAAGGCCAAAAACCGGCGGGTGGCGCTGGTTGAAGGTTCGCCTTAATGTTTACAAAAGTTGATTTTTGAAATTCCTATACAGACATTTGAAATTTTGAAAATGCGGCTTAGCCCTGTCTCCGGTTTTCCGGGGGAGGATCAATCATCCTTTGGCCCATTGCCGGCAGGTCTTGAAACGCCCCATCCCTCATCAGCCGGTGTAGGTACCATCTTCACAACGTAATCACCGGACCCATGAAGAGAGCCGCTCATATAGTAACGCTCTCTGTTGTCCTCGGCCGTCAAAGAGAAAATCGATTTGTCGTAGGAATGAACCCGCAAAGACATTGGCACATCCATCAGATCGAGGAGCGTTGCAAAATTGTTCAGATGAGAAACCCGGATGCCGGGGCAAATGCCGGTTAAGGACTCTTTCTTGTCATATTGCCGGCCGAACACGAAAAACCCGGGGACATCAACGATCACCTTGTCGGGCTTCAAATGGGTATATACCTGACCCTGCTCGGCCAAAGTCTGGCCATGGTCCGATGTGTAAAGGACGACATAATTCTGATTCGTTGTCTTTGAGACCAACTCACGGAAGAATTCATCCACCTGAAAGCGAATCCCATTGTCATAGGTATTGACGAGCTTCTCTCGCCCTGCCGGATCGGTGTTGATGGGCTCCGATGGTTCCATAACCGGTTTCCAAAACGTAAAGGCCGGATCATCCGGGTATGTATTTCGATAGTGAAAGTGAAGGCCCTTCTTGTTGACGAGAATGAAATAACCGCCTCTTTCATTCAAGAGACTGCTCAGATATCGGGCGATGCCCAAATCTTTCGTAGTTTCAAGATCAATCTGCCGATCCCTGAACGACTGATTATTCATCCACCGGTCCAAGGATCTCACACGACCCTCCGGGGCCGTTTCCAGAAGCTTGGAAAGATAGCCGCTATCGACATCGATAAAGATCGTCTCGTAGCCCATTTTTTTTGCATAATCAAACAGGGTGGGATTCTTGAATGTTCGAAAGGCGTTGTCGGGAAATGCGTTGTGGCCGGTGATCAGATAGGCATTGCTGAGATAGGAAGAGGTGCCGGCAGCAACGCAAATGCCGAGATTCTTGAGGCGTCCCCGGGTTTCGATGGATTGAAGAAACGGTGTGGTGGCGCGCGGGTAGCCGTTCAGACTGAGATTGCTGCCACGAATGGATTCATCAATGATATAGATGATGCTGTTAAGCGGCCGTTGGGAGGTGTTCAGGGCGGGCAGCGCTTCCCGGGGCCCATGATATTCGCGGAGAGTTTCAAACTTGTAATGAAATGCTGTACGGAGCAGGGAGGTCAGGGGATTCAGATGGAAATTGCCTTCTGCTGCGTAAAGAAATAGGGCGTAATTGGAAACGAGGAGATAGAGCACAGGTAGGAGGCTGAGCGCAAGTGACTTTCGGAATGTGGATCTGACGGGGACAAAAATCAGTGCAAAAAGAAAGATGGTGTAAGGGAGCGTATACCAGAGGATAAGTGGTTTGAAAAAACTTGAGATGGCTCCTTTGAGATTGTCAGCGCTGACATTCAGGATGAAAAACAGGTCGGTGCTGGTAATGAACTGGTTTAGCGTCAGCCAATAAGAGAGTTGGACGATCACAACGAAAACAGAAAGAAGGACGACGACTGAGCGGAGAAGCCTGGGCAAGAGAAAAAGGAGATAGAGCAAGGCGACCATCTGTAGAAATACCAGCGTAAGGATGCCTGAGAACTTCACGGCGCCGGCTCCTGAAAGCAGATGCAGCAGATCCCTGTAATTGCTGAACCTGAAAATAAGATCGATAAGGACGGCGAGCGCTGCTGCAAGCAAAGCGGTAACGGTAATGGGAACTCGATGTTGAACCAACATTTATAGACCTCTGCTTCAGTGTCATTCATTCTCCTGTTAACAGCAATTCACCGGTTGGATCAGACCCGGTATAGCCAGGTGTCAGCGTGATCGTCAGTCTTTCAAATTCAGATACCACGCAGTGACATCGCTCCCGATTCCTATCCGGGCAAGCTGGTGCAGATCCGCGTCCAGAACTTCGGGAGTGCTGAATTCCAGTATGCGGTATTGTGGATCCGTCCAAACACGGAGTGTACCGCCCAATACCTTCGCTTCCTGCGGCAAGGTGAGGCGGATGCGGTGGATCAGGTGGATGCCGGCCATCGCCGCTGTCTCCATTACCAGATCGGTGCAGTTGCCGGTCCTCAGATCGAACTGGTCATACTTACGCTGCATCACATATTCATAGATCATTTGATACCGTCGCCGGGCAATCGGCATTCTCCAGACGAACGTGGGGGGGCGGCCGGGCTTGCCGATCTGGAATTGACCATCGGACATCGTCTGCCATAAATAAGCGATAGGATTGGGATCCCCCTCCTGAATCCTCTGCATCACGCCCTCATGGTAACGTGGCTTCTCCTGTCCGAAGTTGCCGATGTGGCCGAATTCCATCCGATTCCCGGGACTTTCCAGAATGATCCAGCTATGCGCTGAAGGGCGCTGCCAAATAGAGAAGAGAAGCGACGACGCATCGCTGAAGTCCCAAGCGGCAGGTTCGGTCAGGATATAAAGAAAATACCCCTCATCCCCCACAGGAGTTCTGGTGGCGAGATCCAGATCGGCATCAGGGGCAAAGCGGCACACGATCGCAACAGGTTGGGCACTCCAGCCATCGGGTTGCATCGGAGCATGGATCTGATGGGCGCAGCCGGCCACAACTCCCGTCAGCAATATCACCACCGCAAGAAGCCGCGCCTGATATAATCGTTTGGCTACTTTCCTGTTCATTCGATATTCCTCATTTGGCCATTGTCGCAGATCCCGGCCGGTTTTATTCCCGGTGTTTTGTCCGGAACGCTTGGCTCACTTGCCGGGTTGCAGCCCAGACGGATCCCGATCAGGTGGAGCCGATTGTTCGATGATTAATTCAGGTATTTCAACTGAAATTTTGCCATTCACCCAATAAGGCACTTTATAATTATTCATTTGGGCTTCCTTGGCTGCTTGTACCGTAGCTCTTTTTAAAGCCTGAAAACCTAATAATGAATATTCATGATGTTTTTTCATCCTTCATCCTTCTGATTCGTCTAATATTATCGGGAGCTTTTCCGAATTATCAAAAACCGTCCAGACATCGGCTAAATGCTTATATATCTGCTGAAAATTAAACCAACCTCTTTCATATCGACGCCTGATAACATCTTCAGGTATATTATGGCCGCCTTTAGATACTCTAAGCTTCACACGCTCAATTGCCAACTCAACCGATTGTAATTTCAGGTAATAGACAATAATATAATAGCCTGATGATTTCCAATTATTGATTCTGCCAATATAATCCTTGCTGCTGAATGTGGTTTCAACTGCAAATGATTTGCCTTTTAAAGCCAACTCATTCATCTGCTGGATCATCAATTTCCCGGCTTTAAGTGCGACCTTCTCAGGCTGAAACGGAGAAAGACCTTTTGCTATTAAATCAGCATTGATAAAATTGAGGCACTCTCCTTCAATGGGAAGAAACTCATTGGCAAAAGTTGTCTTGCCTGCACCATTCGGACCGGCAATTATATAACATTTTTTTTTATACATTGGTCATATTGTTTTTTTCATCTTTTTACATGAAGTTCACCGGCGAGCTTAAGCGAGTCCGAGCGAAACGACTGGTTGAACAATTTGTTATTTAAATACAGCTATATACAGTTTTCGTTTTTTGGATTAACTATAAAATTGGCTCTTTCATATAGTTCATCATAAGTTAATATTTCAATATTCCTAGAATCTCTTCGAAATAGTTCAAAAGTTCGGTATTTAATATCCTGTTCTCTCGGACTATCACTAAACTGATTTTTGTTACCAATTATCAGTATGCATTTTGGATCGCATGTTTTTTGGTTGATTAGATCTCCTTGTGAATTGTAGCATGCTTTTGTTGCTTTAATTTCCCAAAATGCCTTTTGAGCTAGAATTTGTGAAACAGCATCGACCAGATGTTTAGATAATTTCCAACTCCTTGAGCGATTTTGGGAGCTTTCGAATAGTTGTGTATCTGGCCTTTTAAGTTCAACCAGCACTGTAAAGTCTGTGCTTCCCATCAAGAAATCACTTTCAATTGTATTTTTCCCATCAAGATCGCTACTTGAAACAGCAGCCTCTCTTTGCAAAATTGTTAAAAAACGATAGTCTAAGCCGTAACCAAATATCCATGTGTTTCTTTCAAAAAAAGATTGCCATTGTGGTTCTGTCCATTCTTTTTTGACATAAAGCTGATTATAGAACGTATCCAATCCACTCTTTCTACCTGATAGAATGTCTAAATCTTCTTTTGTGAGTCTTTCATCTCTTATTTGCTCTAATAATTTTAATCGATGCTCCCCTTTAAAGGTTTTGAATGCTTGAATTAAATCTTTTTCGTCTCGTTCAACTAAGACTTTTTCCTTCAAATCACTAAGACTTACCTTGAAATTGTTTAAATTTGAAAGATCGATGAAACGTACAAGGGTTAAAAACTCAAGTAATTCGCTAAATTCATTTCCATAAAATGAAAAGGAAGATTCACTTGATGGGTTTCCTTTTTTACCCCTAAATTTTTGGATTACGAACCCCATTTTGCTATTGTCGTTTTCATGAACTATAACTTTTACTTGATCTCTTCCAGCGGGAGAGGATCGTAGTAGAAATTCTCCTTTAACTTTGACAATTTCGAGAGATTCTTCTTCACCAAAAACCTTTCTAATTGCACGTTGTGTTTTTTTCTCTTTTGTAACTGGATTCTCAAACTCTACCAGTTTGGAAACGAAGATTGTATCGGGGCCACTTTTATCTCTAAGCTTGTAATAGTAAATTTCCCCATCTTCTTTTGTATAAAATGAGTCCACTGTTCAGCCCCTTTTTTTATGTGCAACGTGGGGCTTTGCGGCGAGGGAACCGAGTCCGAAACAGCCCATTGTTGACTAATGCAATTCTATTCCTTTTATGAATTCAAGTCCAGAGTTGGATCGGGATCGATCTTGCGTAATAATGCCCTGACAAATTTTCCCAAAAAAAATAGAGACATATTAAAATACCTCAAAAGATATGGGGGTTCCCATCCTGTCGCTGCAATTAGGTATACGAGGATCGTTATATACAAAATGGAACCAGTCAGAAAAACATCAAGCATAATTACATCGCTAATTTTAAATAATTTTTTCATCCCAAAAAAAAATAGATATAGCAAGATACCGATAACTATTGAAGCACCGACAGTATATAACAACGCCTTCAAATTGCCAAAACTTATAAAGTTAACAAAATCTACTGGGAGTATTAGGCTCCATTTAGACAAAATGTACTGATTTATTTTTTCATTGAAATTTGCAAAAATTGTGATGCCAACCAAGCTCGTAACCCAAACCAATTTTGAAAATAAGAATGCAATGATTGATAAAACGTATGGAAAAAATACAACAATTGCGACTAAAAACTTAATCAAAATAAATCCTCCAGATAAGGTCAGTTCTTAGCTTCCAGAAAATGATAATTCAGTACAAATAGCCAGCCAACAAGTTACTGTGTGGTTCCGTATCACTCAGAATTTTGTATCTAACTGGATAACATGATAAAATTAATAATATCCAATAAAGATACCCCATTATCCTGAATAAAAAATTTCATATCACTGTTCTTATCAGTATGCAAAGCTTAAATTCAACTTGCTGCCAGCGGATGAACCTCCGGAAAGCCGAGGTTCCCGACAAACACCTCCTGAAATTGAATATCAAGGGCAAGATCCACAACCTCGATATGCCCGGCCATCCGGGCGGCCCGGTTCATATAGCCGGGGTCGCAAAGGGCCATGACCGCTCCTGACCCGGCGGCATTGCCGGCGGTTTCGATTTTTCCGGGGTCGGTTTTTGGTATCATGCCCAGCCGGATCAGGTCCGACGGGTCCAGGTGGGAGCCGAATGCACCGGCAATGATGATTTTTTCCGGGGCCTTGAGCCCGGCCCTTTTCAAGAGGAATTCAATACCACTGATCAGGGCGGATTTTCCCAGTTGCACCGAACGGATATCCTTCTGACTGATATAAACCGGCAGTTGTCCGCCAGCCGGATTTTCCGGGACCAGGACATATTGATCCCCGCCGGAATTAAACCGCCCGTCCGGGGCAATGATCCGTTTATCGCACAATTGGGCCACGATATTCAGGACACCGGCGCCGCAGATCCCGGCCGGTTTTATTTCCGGGGCCTTGTTCGGGTGGATCAGTGAAACCGCCGTAACCTTCTGATGATCATCAATGGTGACGGCATTGATTGCCCCGGGACCGGCCTGCATGCCGCAGGATAGGGAGGCCCCTTCAAATGCCGGGCCCGTGGCGCAGGAAGTGGCAAAAAGCCGGTCTTCACTCTTAAGAACGAGTTCACCGTTGGTGCCCAGGTCCACCAGGAGAGCGCCGACGGGCTGATTTTTCATATCCACGGCCAGGGAGGCGGCCAGAGTATCCCCGCCGATAAATCCCGAAACCTGGGGAAGGGTGTGAATGGAAAATTCCGCCTGGGCAAACCCAAGATCCCCGGCCCGGAAAACGGCGGCCTCATAAAAAGCCGGCAGATAGGGCGAAATGCCGATGGGTGCGGGATCAACCCCGGCCAGGATATGAATCATGACCGGGTTCCCCACCACCACCATCCGGCCAGGGGACAGGGGTTTGTCGCTGAAACGGCTCACCAGGGCATGGATTCCCCATTCAATGCTTTTGACGGCCAGGGCCTGGAGCTTTTTTAAATTCCGGGGATCCCGGCCGATGACCCCGATCCGGCTCATGACATCATCCCCGTAAATGGCCTGGGGATTTTTAACGGCCACCGAGGAGACCACCCTGCCCCTGGCCATATTGCAAAGATAGACCGCAATGGTTGTGGTGCCCAGGTCCACGGCAATCCCGAATTCATCTTTGCCTTTGGCTGTCCGGAACCGGCGCTTGAAGGCCTCGGGAAAGATCACGGGCGCCTTGGTCATGATATGGGAGGAGAGCATGGCGGATTCCGGTATATGAACGGCCAGGTCCTGGCTGACCACATACATGCAGGATTCGATGGTTTCTTGAGCGCCGGCCCCGGATATTTTGAACACCCGGCATTTGCCGCAGACCCCTTTTCCTCCGCAGTCCGACCGTAAAAAGATGCCGTGGCGGATGAAATTTTCCAGAAGGGTTGCGCCGTTTTCCACCCGGATCTGCCGGTCATGGGGTAAAATCCTGATGACGGAATTGTTTTTTTTCATGGGGTTTCCTTTGTTTTGTGCGGTTGCCTTCGCATTCTTAATGGAGTTGAAGGTCAATTTCAATATTTTTTTTTATCCGGTGTCCGGGCCAAAGCCTTTGCAATCCGGCGTCACGGCCGGCCCTCTTCATCGGTCTAAGGTAAATTTACGATATTTCGTAAAATTTCCTGTCTGTACGGCATTTTTACTCCTTATACAACATGCTGATTTTAATAGGATTTTGTTAGAGCTGCCCCCTGGCACAGGTTTTGCTGTACAGACACAAACATGCCCGGTTAAGGGCTGTTGTTTATCAACCTAAAAACCGGCACAAAAAAACTGTGCCTGTACACGAACATTTTGGAGGAACGTTGCATGGAACCCCGGAAAAAAACCCTTAAAAAATCCGTGATCAACCTGTACGGGTTACCCTCGTTTGGATTTCAGCTCTTTGTGAATATGGAGATCTTTTTCTTTGCCGCCTTTCTGACGGACTATGCAAAGATCCCGGTGGCCATTGCCGGCACCGTTCTCATGGTCACCAGTATCTTTGACATCGTCTGGGTGCCCACAGCCGGTGTGATTCTTGAAAAAAGCAGCATGCGCTGGGGAAGATACCGTTCCTGGCTCCTCATCGGACCGCCGCTGGCCGCTGTTTTCTTTGTGCTCCAGTTTTCAAAAATCGGTGACCCCGTCATCAATGCCGTATTGATATCCATAGGCTTTATTATTTCCCACCTGATCTGGAATATCTTTTATGCTGGCCACATCGCCATGAACAATTCCATGACCACGGACAGGGAGGAGCGCATCTCCATGGCCTCCAACCGGGGGATGTTCAATTCCCTGGGTTCCATCTGCTTTTCCATGGTGGGCGCCAAATCCATCCAATTGCTGGGAGGCGGCAACCAGGCCATGGGCTGTACCCTCACAGTAATCGTCTCGGGCATCCTCATGACCCTGTGCTACTGGGCCTTGTTTTCCATCACCAAAGACTATGCCTATCATCCTTCGGCCCATGCCCAGGCGGAAACCAAAGACAAGATGAGCATCGGAGACATGTTCAAACAGATCATCGTCAACCCGCCCCTTATCGGCCTGATGCTGGCGGAACTGGGCCGCTACCTGGGCCGGTTCGTCATTTTCGGCATGGCCTTTTATTATTTCAAATACGTGGTCAACAATCTGACCGTCATTGCCGTATTCTTTACCGGCCTTAACGTGGTCTGCTTTTTCGGCGCCATGGCCACGGCTCCCCTGGCCAAAAAATTCGGAGAAAGAAACACCTATGTCCTGTCCCTGTCGCTTTTTATCATCGGACTCTTGACCGTCTGGGCACTGCCTATGAATCATGTTTCCTTCATGGCCGTGATGTTTGTGGCCTATCTGGGCTACGGCATGCCGGACGCCCTGGGTGTTGCCATGTATTCGGCCACGGTGGACTACGGGGAATGGAAAACCGGTAAAAACGCCAGGGGGTTTATCATGTCCCTGATCAGTTTCCCCATTAAAACCGCCATCTTCGTCAGAAGCGTGGTCATTACCGGGGTCCTGGTCTCGGCCGGATATGTGGCGGATATGGCGCCCACACCCGAGCTGATCTCCGGTATTAAAAACGGAATTGCCCTGATTCCGGCCCTGTTCATCGGTGCCGGCCTGATCATCATCCTGGCGCTGTACCGCATCACCCCGGAAACCCAGAAGCAGATGCAGAAAGAAATCGCTGCACGAAGCTGATATCAAAGGAGATGAATATGAAAGACCCCAGGGATTCTCTCAACCAGGAAAAGATGAGCCCGCTCCAGATTGCCGTGGTCATCATCACCATCCTGCTGAACGCCATTGACGGGTTTGACGTCCTGTCCATAAGCTTTGCCGCACCGGGGATTGCCAAAGAATGGGGAACCCCCCAGGCAGCCCTGGGTATTGTCATGTCCATGGAACTCATGGGCATGGCCATCGGTTCCTTTTTCCTGGGCGGCGTGGCCGACCGGATGGGCCGCCGGCCCACGCTTCTGGGATGCCTTATGGT
>Ga0208373_1003167_pt1 | contig 16592 bp, 14 predicted proteins | sample RifOxyC2_FD_184036 | JGI IMG/M metagenome (GOLD analysis project Ga0208373, IMG submission 184036) | Soil microbial communities from Rifle, Colorado - Rifle Oxygen_injection C2 (SPAdes) | ecosystem: Environmental > Terrestrial > Deep subsurface > Rock core/Sediment | place: Rifle, Colorado...
CGAAGATACTTGTTTTTGTTACCATATTCATATTGATACGGTAACCGATATACTATCTACTCGAAAGATTTGGGTAACATTTATTTTTATCTACAACGCCCCTTGACACAGAGTCAATAGTTCGATAAACTAAACAAAACTAATAATAAGTTCTGGAGCGGAGGGTCTTTTTCAGACCATTTATATTTAATAAGGGCGGTTTGATGACGAAAGAAGTTTACATTTCAGCCGAGGGACTCGAAAGAATTAAAGCTGAACTGCGCGAGGTTGAGCAAGTTAAGCTCCCGGATATCGCAGTAAAAATTGCTGAAGCCAAAGACCTCGGCGATCTTTCTGAAAATGCCGAATATCATGAGGCGAAAGAGCAGCAATCATTTTTATTTGGCAAAGCTCAGGAGCTTCGCTATAAAATAAAAAATGCTAGAGTTATCGACAAGAACTGCAGTACTGAAATTGTTAGCGTCGGTTGTACCGTAGATGTCGAATCCGGTGGCGAGAAAATGACATTCGAGCTGGTTGGGAGCGACGAAGCCGACCCAATAGCTGGTAAAATATCTCTCGAATCCCCTATCGGAAGCGCCCTTGTTGGCAGCAAACCCGGCGAAGTTGTTTCCGTTTCCACTCCTGCCGGCGAGAGCGAGTATAAAATAGTCAAAATAATGTGAACACTACCACCCCACTTCGCCTGCCGATTCGGTGGGCTACGAGGGGCAGGCTGGTCTTTTCCAAGCCGAAGGCTCCCCTTTGGGGCTGATTAATGCTGATAAAACATTCCCCCCCCGAAAGGGGGGATTTTGTTTAATAATTATCGCAAGTGTGATAAACTCAAAACAGCACATACAGCAAGAGTCCGCAGAAAGGTCACGGAAATAATCGCACAGAGACAAACACAGAATCACACTAAATAATTGTACTTTTATTAGATTTGTAACTTTCGTTAGTACATAGATGAAGCCCCTATCTGCCCCGCTTGCAGAATGGAAGAGGAGGAGAGAGGAGGTAAGGAGTGAGGCACATCGCATCCGTGATCGTAGAGGTGATATTGGTCTATTGGGCGTGGTTATTATTAAACTAGAAAGGTCGAATGAAAAACGAAATTATAGAGAACAGAGCTTACACTCTTCGAAAAATGGCAGAGATAACAGGTTATAATTTTTATACCCTGAAAGGCAAATTTTACTCTGGCAAAATAAAAACCATCTCCGAAGCGGGAGATAAGATTATGATTTTGGGCTCTGAAATTAAAAGATTTATGAAAATTAAATAGGAGCAAAGAATGAGCGACGTAGGGAAGACCGAAGCAGAGCTTATCAAAAATCGAGTTGAAAAAGTTGAGAAACTTCGCAAGCTCAAAATTAACCCTTATCCGGCGAAGAGCGGTAAGGAGTATTCGAATTCAAGAATTAAAGAAATTTATACGGAACTGATCGCTTCGTCTCAAACCATCACGGCAGTCGGTAGGGTGATGGCGGTGCGCGGCCACGGGAAGCTCAAATTTTTAGATATCGTGGACCAAAGTGGAAAATTGCAGATTATTTTAAAAGTGGACGAGACAAAGCGCGATCAGAAAGTTGTTGAACTGATAGACACGGGGGACTTCGTCGAAGTTTCCGGCAAAGTGATACTTTCCAACTCCGGCGAAGTTTCTCTGCTCGCGAAAAATATCAAGATTCTCTCAAAAGCGATCCGACCTCTTCCTTCGCTTTGGCATGGGATTAAAGATGAAGAGACGAGGTATCGCAAAAGATATTTAGATCTTCTTTTGAATCCGGAACTTCGCGATCTATTCATTAAAAAGGCAAAATTCTGGCAGGTGATCAGAGATTTTCTTATCGAACGGGGCTTTTTGGAAGTTGAAACCCCTGTGCTAGAGACGACAACCGGAGGAGCCGATGCCAATCCGTTTATGACTCATCACGACGCGCTTGATATTGATGTCTTTTTACGAATATCGATGGGAGAACTTTGGCAGAAGCGTTTACTTGTTGCCGGATTTGATAAGACTTTCGAGATCGGCCGCCAATTTAGGAATGAGGGAATCTCGAGGGAACATCTTCAAGATTATTCGCAAATGGAATTTTATTGGGGCTACGCCAACTACGACGAGGCGATGAGGATGGTGGAGGAGCTTTATAAATCTATAGCAAAAGAGGTTTTTGGAACTACGAAGTTTGAAATCAATGGTTTCAGCGTAGACATCAGTAAAAAGTGGCAGAAGCTCGATTATGTGACAATGATAAAGCGATATTTGAAAATCGATGTTTTGAAAGCCTCCGATATGGAATTGCGTAATAAAATTGTAAAACTTCGCCTTGAGCATAGAAAATCTGATACTCGCGGCAGGATGATTGACGCTCTCTGGAAATCGATTCGCGGGACCATTGCCGGCCCGGCATTTCTCGTCAATCATCCGGTGGAAGTGTCTCCGCTCGCTAAAAGAATGGAGAAAAATCCGAAATTGACCGAGCGCTATCAGATAATTGTGGCCGGCTCGGAACTCGGCAACGGTTATTCGGAGCTCAACGATCCGATTGACCAGCGTGAGAGATTTTTGGAGCAGGCAGAGATGCGCGAGCAGGGAGACAGCGAAGCTCAGATGAACGACGAGGATTTTGTGGAGGCGCTTGAATACGGAATGCCTCCGGCGACAGGATTTGGGTTATCAGAAAGATTGTTTGCTTTTCTTGCCGGAAAATCGGTCAGAGAATGCCAGCTGTTTCCACTTGTAAAACCAGCGAAACCCCTTAACGAAAATACAAATCTTACGAAAAATACAAATAGTCATAAATCGGGATAAAATATTTGTAATTTCGTATTTTCGGGAAATTATTCGTAATTTAGTAGGGAGCGACCGAAAGGAGCTAGATGCTTGATATCAGATACATTCGTGAAAATGTTGAAGAGATAAAAAATAATACCAAAAATCGCAAAGCCGATGTTGATATCGACGAATTATTAAAGATTGACGAAGAGAGAAGAGGGTTACTTCAGAAGATTGAGGATTTGCGAGCGAAGCGAAACACCTCTTCAAAAACGAAGCCAAGTACAGAGGAGATCGAAGAAATTCGCAAAGTTGGTGATGAGATAAAAACTCTGGAAGAGACGCTAAGACCGGTCGAGGAAAAATATCAAAAGTTATTGCTCAAAGTGCCGAATCTTACCCATCCGGAGGTGAAGGTATCAGATGATGAAGACGATAACCCGATTGTAGAAACACATTTAGAGCCAATAAAATTTGATTTTGAACCCCTTGACCATGAGGAGTTGAGCATCAAGTTGGATCTCATTGATCTCGCGCGAGCGGCGAAAGTATCTGGTGCAAAATTTTATTATCTCAAAAACGAACTTGCGGTTTTGGAGTTTGCACTCATCCAATACGCGCTTGAGATTGTGACCAAACACGGATTTACCCCGTTCGTGACACCGGATCTGGCGAAAACGGAGGTTTTGGAGGGACTTGGGTTCAACCCGAGAGGGGAATCGACCCAGATTTACAATATCGAAAATTCCGATCTTTCGCTTATCGGCACGGCAGAAATAACGATGGGTGGCTATCACAAAGATGAGACACTGAAAGAGAAGGAATTGCCAAAAAAATATGTTGCCGTCTCCCATTGCTTCAGAACCGAAGCCGGCAGCTATTCGAAATATTCGAAAGGGATATTTCGAGTCCATCAATTCACAAAAGTTGAAATGTTTGAGTATGTGAAACCGGAAGAGTCAGAGAATGCACACAAAGAGATACTGAATATCGAAAAAGAGATATTTTCAGGGCTTACAATTCCTTATCGTGTTGTCGATCACACAACTGCCGACTTGGGCACACCGGCCTATAGAACTTTCGATCTTGAGGCATGGATGCCGGGGAAACCGAACAAAGAGGGGGAGCGAGGAGACTGGGCGGAGATAACATCAACTTCGAACTGCATTGATTATCAGTCACGAGGTTTAAACATCAAATTCGAATCGAACGATGGCAAAAAAGAGTTAGTTCATATGCTAAACGGAACCGCAATCGCAATAGGGAGAACTTTGATTGCAATTGTGGAAAACTTTCAGAAAAAAGATGGTACAATAAGTATCCCCGAGGTTTTGCACAAGTATTTGAGCTTCAAAATCATATCAAGGTAGAAATTTCACGGACTAATCTCACGGTTAGAATCACGGTCCGTGGCAAGTCCGTGAGGTTGTCCGTGAGCGATCTACAATATAATTAATCCGAAGGATTAAAAATGAAGATCAATTTTCGTGCCAAAGGGGTAATTGTAACAGCAAAACAAAAAGCTCTAATGGAGCGGAAACTTATGGGTCTCAAACGATATCTTAAGGATATCAACCCGGTGACAGTCGATCTGACATTACTTGACGAATCCGGACCGGAGAAGGGCGGAGTCGACCAGGCGGTGCATCTTTCGGTGATCCTGCCGGAGGAGAGGATATTTATTGAAGAAGTTGATGACAGAATAATGCGTGCTTTCGGTTTCGCATACAAAACTTTGGAACGCAGGCTTTCAAGATCTCATAAAAAGAAAGTTGACAAAATCAAGCGGGGTCGCAATCCATTCAAGGACATTTTCGGTGCATTTGGCCGAGTCGGGGGCCGCCTTGTGCCGAGGAGGGAAAAGAAGAGATAGGCGGTACGGGTCCTTTTATATTTTTTAAAGCAATTTGACACATATCAAACAGTAACAAATGTTTAAATTCAAAGTATTGATATATTCACGATCGTGAATATATCAATACTACTGCGGAGGGTTATTATGGTTTCTAGCACAGGGATTAGGGCATCTCAAAAAATAGTTTTTAGCTCAGCGGAATTCCTTTTATCGTCCTTGATTAAACTCTGCGAGAATAGTATAGATTCCATTATTACTAGAAATCAGGTATGGAATGAAATAAAATCAAATGATGAATGTAGGGATTGGACTAAGTCGCATTTTTATGTAACATTGAACAACTTAAAATATTCAAAATATATAAATGTGGATTCTAAAAATAATTCTGTAATGTATACAAATAAGGCGAAATTGAAATTGGTTGACCTGATCGCAAAGGACAGAGTAGGTGTGGATAGTTATAGATTTATATCATTCGATATCCCGGAGCTACTGCGGAAACAACGTGATGCATTCAGGAGAACGATTAAACGTATGGGCTTTATCCAGATTCAAAAAAGTTTATGGGTTATCAACAAAGATGTTGGTGATCTTGTTGAGATTACCGCACTTGAATATGGGATCGAAAAATATGTGATCTATTTTGTGTCTGCTAAGTCTGATATTGATGGCATTATCGATAGGAAATTTTCGAGGTTAAGACCAAACAATTGAAAGAAGTCTCGTCAAATACTATTGATATATTCACGATCGACGATAAATCCAATAGCAGATATGTCGCCCGGCATATCTAGTCTAGAGCATTGTTATATGTATTGTTAAATGATATTCACTAAATAGTAGTCTAAGCGACAATCCCGCCACTCAACTTCGAGGGCGGGATTGGCGGTTCTGCCCGCCGATTCGTCTCCGCCAATTGGCGATGACGGAAGCGGGTGCTACTCGTAGCCCTCCTCATGGGTCGTCTCTTCTTGCGAATCGCCCGCACCCTTGTTGAACGAGCGGAGGGCTTCGACGACGGCCGCCTGGTGGGCGGCCTCCAGCTCGGATGTCCAGGGCTTTCTCTTGCCATCATCACCCCTGGCCATAGCTCTCGTTCCCGTACATCCAAGCCGAGACAGAGTATCGCTGAAGACGAAGCCTTCTGCCTCGCACGCCGTGAGATATGCCTCGATGGCGTTGGTGAACGCTTCCATGTAGGCGATCACGAGGCGCTGATATCCTGTCATGTCGTCGGTCTGGCGCACCTCGATGATCCGGCCCTCCCCAGCGCGGTAGATGTCGAGGCCTTTGGAGCGCTCGATAAGCTCCCGCTCCATCCTGAAGACCAAGGCGTGGTCGTCACCCTTCATGGTAGTCTTGGTCGAGATGGCGACGACAAGCTCTTTCGGCCCCATCTCTCGGATGTCCTGACCTTCGTACTCGATTCGCATAGAGGTTCGCCTCCGTGGAGTGATCGTGACCGGTTAATACAAAAATACGCCTAATTCGCGGTTGTGTCAAGATTGAGGAGCGTAATTGCTCACTCGTCATTCCCGTGAAGACCACGCTCAGCGTGGTGAAGACGGGAATCCCTGCCTTGCCGGCAGGCAGGTACTATTAGTGGATCCCCGGATCTGGCTGCGCCGTCCGAGGATGACAGGGTGAGTGAGAAATTGCTAGGCTGGAAATTGAGGGAGAATAGTGATAGAATCGGGATAGCTAATTAGGTGCTAGCTTCTTAGCTTTTTAGGGTTTACGATTAACTAGCAACTAGAGACTGACAACTAACAACTAGAAAATAATGTAGGATCCCTCGACTCACTTTGCTCGCTCGGGATGACAAAACTATTTGAATAGCACAGAGGTGTTTGTCATGGGAATATTTGACTTTTTGAACCAAAATTCATATGGACGGGTGATCGGGCGTTTGCAGAAAACGGTTGATGAAATTGCCGGTCTCGAGAAAGAAGTCAAAAAATTTAAGGACTTGGATTTTCCTAAAAAAACCGCGGAATTCAAAGAAAAAGTTGCAAAGGCAGACAATGACATCAAGCGCGAAGAAGAGATCATCGAGCAGATATTACCGGAGGCGTTTGCGCTAGTGCGCGAGGCGGCATTTCGAGTCTGGGGCGAGCGACATTTTGATGTTCAAATCATCGGGGGCATAGTCTTACATCAAGGCAAGATCGCCGAGATGAAAACCGGTGAAGGAAAAACCTTGGTCGCGACTCTGCCACTGTATCTCAATGCTCTGACCGGACGCGGCGCTCAACTTGTGACAGTCAACGACTATCTCTCCAAACATCAGGGCGAGGGGATGGGCGAAATCTACGATTTTCTGGGGCTTACAACCGGTGTAATACAGAGTAACCAAATTACCTATAAATTTAAAAAAGAGAGAGACTACAAACACTATTCCGAATGCGAGGGTGTAAACCTCGTACAGTGTAGCAGGAAGGACGCTTATGCCTGCGATATTGTCTATGGAACAAACAATGAATTCGGCTTCGACTATCTAAGAGACAACATGGCATCGAGCCTCGAGGCATGTGTGCAAAGGGAGCAGTATTATGTAATCGTGGACGAGGTGGACTCGATCCTTATCGATGAGGCCAGAACACCGCTTATCATCTCCGCACCTGCCGAAGAGTCTGCCAGCATGTACCAGCAGTTTGCTACACTCATCCCCCGTCTTACGCCTGCAAAGGATTATACTGTTGATGAAAAAGACCGAACTGCGTATTTGACCGATTTAGGTATTAAAAAAATTGAGGAAATGCTCGGCATCGCCAATGTTTATGATGCTGAGGGGCTGAACTTGGTTCACTATATGGAGCAGGCGCTGAAAGCTCACGCATTATTCAAAAAAGATAAAGATTATGTGGTGCGCGACGGCGAGATAATTATTGTCGATGAATTCACCGGAAGACTTATGGTGGGACGGCGTTATTCGGAGGGCTTGCACCAAGCAATCGAAGCCAAAGAGAGGGTGGAAGTCAAACGGGAATCGCAAACACTGGCCACAATATCATTCCAGAATCTGTTTAGAATGTACGTGAAACTTGCCGGTATGACGGGAACGGCGGCGACAGAAGCGGAGGAGTTTTTCAAAATCTATCAGCTCGATGTGGTAGAAATTCCGACTAATAAGCCGATGGTGCGGGATGATATGCAGGATCAGATTTATAAAACGGAGGAAGCAAAATACGATGCGGTGATCGCTGACATTAAGGAGCGAAATCACAAGGGTCAGCCGGTTTTGGTGGGTACGGCTTCGGTTCAAAAAAACGAGCTGCTTGCGAAACTGCTTAAGCGGGCAGGGGTAAAGCATCAAGTTCTAAACGCAAAACATCACGAGAGAGAGGCGAAAATTATCACCAAAGCCGGACTTTCAGGAGCGGTGACGGTTGCAACCAACATGGCCGGTCGCGGGACCGATATTAAAATTACGGATGATATAAAAAAGCTGGGTGGCCTTCACGTTTTGGGCACAGAACGGCACGAAGCGCGAAGAATCGACAATCAGTTAAGAGGGCGCTCCGGACGCCAAGGAGACGCCGGTTCCTCGCAGTTTTATATTTCGCTGGAAGATGACCTAATGCGAATATTTGGTGGCGAGAGGATAAAAAGTTTGATGGATCGGCTTGGGCTTCCTGACGATCAGCCGATTGAAAATAAGATGATTTCGCGCTCGATAGAGTCGGCGCAGAAAAAAGTTGAGGGGCACAATTTCGATATTCGGAAACACCTGGTCGAATACGATGATGTGATGAATAAACACAGGGAAGTGATATATAGGAAGAGGCGAAAAATATTAAGCCAGAATACAGAAAACAGTAAACAGAACACAGCTAATTTAAAAGATGATATTTTGGGCATTATTAATGACGAGATTGAGGCGATTTGCGCTGTAAATATTGATAACAAGGAGAAGATTGAACTGGAGCTTAGAACGATTTTTGGAAATATTGATTTTAAAAACATTGATGCGAAGGCGATCAAAAAACTAGCGAAGGATATTTACGACGATAAGGAGAAGCGATATGGCGGGGAAGTTATGCGCCGAATCGAGAAAATGGTATATTTACGAATTATTGATCAGTTTTGGGTGGAGCATCTGACAACTATGGATGAGCTTCGCACAGGAATTGGGCTACGCAGTTACGGTCAGCGCGATCCACTTGTTGAATACAAAGCAGAGGCGCACAAAATGTTCACTCGCCTACTCGCAAGCATTGAGGCGTCTGTTGCGAGAACGATACTTAAGATCGAAGTTCAAGTTGGGCCAACGGCGCCGATCACGCGCAGGCCGCTTGAGTACAAGGCGCCGGATCCGGACAGGGTAGGAGAAATTGAACAAGCTTCAAAAGCTTCGAAAGCTTCAGAGGTCGCTAAAGCTAACGAAGCTTATGAAGCTGCAGAAGCTAGTGAAGCTACTAGGGCAGATGAACCTCGTGAAGCTTCGAGCGGTGTGACGACAACGATAAGAGAGAAGGGAAAAACGGTTCATGATAGAATGATGGAGTCGGCAGGGACAACGGGAACGATTCATTCGAGTAAAAAAGTGGGTAGAAATGAGCCGTGTCCATGCGGAGCGACAAAATCAGATGGGAGACCGGTAAAGTATAAGCATTGCCATGGCAGGTAGATGGGTATCAGGTATCAGGTATAATGGGTCGGCAATACGGCACACGGTACACAGTACTCGGTAAACGGTATACAGTATACGGTGGTTGAAATAAGTACATTTAAAAATGAATACAATGTCTGCGCTTAATCTGCGTTAAAGATCAGCGTAGTTTTGGTTGTTGTTGGGAGAGGAAAGGGGGGAGTTCGATGGATCAGCCGCGTGACATTAGCAAGTCACTGCCGGTTAACGAAGGTTTGCCGGCGGAGGTAACGGCGATGGTGCACGGGTACTGGGCAAATGCCCAAAGAGCACCAAAATGGTGGCAGAAGCTGGGGCGGGTGCTTTACGCGTTCATCATACTGATCGGAGGCATGATCGACTACCTGATTGGGGGCGAGGTACACCTACCCTGTTCGATGGAGGCAGGCGACTATGGTCGGTGATCTCGGACGACCACGGTGTCCGGTATGTCGCGGCACACAGGTGAAGATGAAAACAGGGCATCGCTCTGTGAAGTCTGATCCTGCAGCGGGAAGCGGACTGGGGAGCGCGCCGAGGGTTGGAATGAGAGTAGAGCGCAGTATCATTTACGAATGCCTCAACCCGAGGTGTAGGCGTGAGTTCACGATCGGTCCACAGCAATGATCGATCAAACCGAGTGGCGGAATCAAGATGTTTCCGCCCTCCCAAGAGCAACCAAAACCACCACAGAAAATTACCACTGAATATCACAGAATTATCACTCAGAATTGAAACACAGAAAGGGCACAGAACAACCACTCAGAATCTAAACGCAGAATATTACAGAATAATTTGTAGATTTCTCAACAAGCTCGAAATGACATTCTATGATTATTTGTGCTTATTTGCGTGACAGATTTGTGCAGTTGTATTCGTAATTTCGTATTTTCGGGAAGTGATTTGTATATTAGTAAGGAAACGGAGGTTTATGACGCTTCTTTTTTTATGTGCAGGATTCGCGACTAGACTTGAACCGAGGACGCTGACTTATCCAAAACACCTATTGCCGTTTGGCAAGAAGAAAAAGTTGATCGATTTTTTTATGGATTCGATCGAAAACATCGAGGATCAAATTACACGCAAGGTTTTGATTACCAATTCAAAGTATTACGATCAATTTAAGGCGTGGAATGACGAAAACGGCTATGGTTTCGAATTGATAGACGACGGAGTAAAATCAAAGGCCGAAAAGCTGGGGGCGATAGGGGACCTCTTATTCGCTATCGAGAAAGCAAAAATCGATGACGATATTATGATTGTTTCCCCCGACCATGTTTATTTTAAGTATGATTTTAATGATTTGATCAAAGTTGCCAATAATCACAATGCATCATCAATAATTGTTGACGAAGGCGAGGAAGATGAAATGCTGAACGGTTCCTGCTTGACTCTCACAGAAGATAATCAAGTCGTAAAATTCGTGGAAAAACCGAAAACTTGTTTCGATAAGTGGCACGGCGGCCCGACTTATATATTGAAAAAAGAAGATATCGAACGCATTAAAAATGTTCCCAAAGATAAATACGATAATATTGGAACTGTCGGAGAAACCTTGAGTGTCGCTGGCCGGCTCTACGCATCAATATTTTCAGGCGAACTTATCCATTTGACCACCGAAGCCGACTATCAAGAAGCGCTTGAGAAATACGGCAGTAAAAATTAACCTAATTGCTCTAATTACACTAATTATTCTAAGCAAACTCGAAATCCGAATATCGAATATCGAAACAATATCAAATGTTCAAAATAATAAATTCTAAACAAAAGTTTCTGTCATTAAGATTTATAATTTAGAATTTGTTTCGTATTTCGTGCTTCGTGCTTCGGATTTAACTGATTGGGATTTGGGATTTGATTAGGCTAATTAGGTCAATTAGAAATTAGAGTAATTTTTTTGATTTGTCTTTATGTGTGAAATTGGGCTATAATATAGAAAGCATGTCGTGCTAGCCGTTTTTGTGGTGATAATAAGCTGGAGGGAATATCAATAAAGCACTCTTAATTATCATGGATGGATGGGGAGTAACTCCGGTGGCTGAGGGAAATGCCACTATTTTAGCGAAGACTCCGAATCTTGATCATATTTATGCTACTTGCCCCAAAGCCCTGATTTCAGCTTCCGGTTTAGAGGTGGGCTTAAACCGCGGCGAGATGGGCAATTCTGAAGTCGGGCACCTAAATTTGGGATCGGGACGAATTGTCTGGGAAAGTTTACCCAGAATTGATTTTGCCATTGAGCGAGGTGGTTTTGAGGAAAACCAGACTCTCAAAGAGATACTAAACAAAGCAAAAGGCGGGCGCCTGCATCTGATCGGTCTCACGAGTTCGGGCGGTGTTCACTCTCATATGCGACATCTCGAAGTTCTGCTTTCGAGCGCCAAGAAGGCGGGGATTGCCAAAGTATTTATCCATTTCATTGCGGATGGGCGCGATACTCAAGCGAAAGTTGCGGGAGTGACCGTGGCAGACTTGGAGGATAAAATCAAGGAGATCGGAATCGGAAAGATCTCCACAGTCATCGGACGATACTTCGCCATGGACAGGGACAAACGATGGGAGAGGACAGAGAAAGCGTACGGATTGTACACAAAAGGTGCCGGGAGCCAGCATCAGAGCGCGAAAGAAGCGATAGAGGAAAATTACAAAAATGGCAAAAGTGATGAGTTCTTGGAGCCATCGGTCATAGACAGCGAAGGAATAATTAAGCCAGATGATGCGGTTGTTTTTTTCAACTTCCGTGCAGACAGAATGCGCCAACTGGTGGTAGCCTTAACGCAAAAAGATTTTGACGGGTTCCAAAGAGAGATTCTCGAGCCGCTATATGTGTTAACGATGACGGAGTACGATCCGAATTTTCATCTTCCGACAATATTTTCTCCCTTAAATCTTGCGGGAACGGTTGCCGATGCCTTGGAGGCGGAAGGAGTGAATCAATTCCATGTTGCAGAAACCGAAAAATATCCCCATGTTACTTATTTTTTCAATGGGGGGAGAGAAAATCCGCACAAGCTTGAAACTCAAATAGTTTTGCCATCACCGAAAGTTGCGACTTACGACTTGGCGCCAGAGATGTCTGCTATCCCGGTGTCAAACAAGGTCTCGGAAGCAATATCGAAGGGGGAGGAGTTCATCGTCGTAAACTTTGCTAACGGCGATATGGTCGGACATACCGGGATTCTGAATGCGGCGGTCAAAGGTTGCGAAGCGGTTGACGTGGCACTCGATGGCATTGTTAAAGAAGCATTCGGGAAAAAGTATTACATTATCATAACTGCTGATCATGGAAATTGTGAGACGATGATAGATTCGACATCGGGGGAGCCGTCCAAGGAGCACACGACTAATCCGGTACCGTTTATCTATATTGATCCCATAAACGAGGCATTTACTTCATCATCAAAAAAAGAATTTTCAAAGGATGAGCTTGTGGCGTATGCTTCAACCCAGCCGGTCGGTGTGCTTTCCGATGTGGCGCCATCAATTTTATCGATAATGGGCGCGAAGGTACCTCCAGAGATGGCGGGAATTAATCTCGCGGAGATGATATGATAAGCGCCGATATTAAAATTGAGACAAAGAAAAAGCCGGAGAAAGAAGAAAAGGCGGAAGGTGAAAAGGTGAAAACGGAGAGTGAGGAGAAGAAAAAAGAAGCCACTCCGGTCGAAGATAGCCATAATGTTGTTCTGGATTTTCAGAAAGTATCAAAAATATATCAGGGGAGCATCAACGCGGTTGACGATGTCTCATTTAAAGTTAAAATCGGTGAATTTGTCTCTCTGGTCGGACCATCCGGTGCCGGGAAATCGACCTTGATCAGGTTGCTCACCCGCGAAGAATTACCGACTTCAGGGCGGATTTATGTCGCCGGCAGGGATGTGACACAGCTGAAGTTCAAAGAGCTTCCTTACTACCGACGCAAGGTGGGAATAATTTTTCAGGATTTTAAACTTCTTCCCAAAAAAACGGTTTTCGAAAATGTTGCTTTTGCTCTAGAAGTAGCCGGTATTAGCAATGCGGAAATTCAGGATAAGGTACCGAAAATGATCGAAATCGTCGGGCTTACGAGTCGCATCAAGGCTCTTTCGGAAGAACTTTCTGGCGGCGAAAAGCAGAGAGTATCCATAGCCCGTGCTTTGATTCATCGCCCTAAGATTTTAATTGCCGATGAGCCGACGGGGAACTTGGATCCGGTAACGACTTGGGAGATTATCGAACTTCTCTTTAAAATCAACCGCCAAGGAACAATAGTGCTACTCGCGACGCACGATAAAGAGGTGGTAGATGCGCTTCAGAGAAGAGTGGTAACTATGCGCGATGGCAAAATCGTAGGCGATCAGATGCATGGAAAGTACATCCTTTAGAATTAACCTAATTACTCCTAATTATTCTAATTAACCTAAATAATTCCCAATGACCAACGAGGAAAAATCCCAAAATAAATACGACTTGGAGGAAAGAATTTCTAGGTTTGCCCATGAGGCAATCAAATTCGCTAAGAGGACATCGATCGAAGAATAGAAATAATTGATTGGGATTTGGTCATTGAAGAATTGGGATTTGATTAGAATAATTAGAGCAATTAGTGTAATTAAAATAATTAAGAATCATGTTAACTACATTTATAAGAACCCTAAAAACTGCAATGGTTTCACTCTGGCGCAATCGCTGGCTTTCTTTGGCGTCGACCCTGGTTATGATCATCACTTTGATCATCATCTCCCTGTTCGTAAGCTTGACCATTGTAACCAATAAAGTAACGACAGCCATCAAAAATAAGATTGATATGGCCGCATACATGGAAGATGCGGCAACCGATGACCAAGTTTTCGCACTGCGCAAGGTCCTGCTTTCGCGTAGCGATGTCGTAGATGTTTATTATGTTTCGAAAAAAGAGGCGCTTCGTGATTGGCAGGAGAGGAACAAAGATAATGCGGATCTTCGGGATATTATTACTGAAGAGGAGAATCCACTACCCAGGAGTTTGGAGGTCAAAACCAAAACGCCGGAGGATCTGGATAGCATTGCCAAATTGCTCTCGAGCCAAGACTACTCGCCGCTTGTTAAAGAGCTTTCATACACTAAAAGCCGGGATATGATCAACCGCTTGGTCCGTTTTGCCAATTTTATAAAAATCTCCGGATGGACTCTGACAATAATATTTGTTCTGATATCAATTTTGGTCATATACAATACTATCCGTTTAACTATTTTTGCCCGTTCGGAGGAGATTGAGATTATGAAACTGGTCGGAGCTACCGATTGGTTTGTGCGCGGACCGTTTATATTCGAAGGAATCGCCTATGGAGTGGCGGCGACTGCAATTTCATCTTTGCTTCTCTACGCCGGATTTTTGATAATCATGCCGGTTGCCAGAAATTATCTCGGCGGTTTCGATCTCGGTGGCGGATATCTGGGAGTGAGTTTCGCTCTAGTGGTGGTTTTGGAACTCGCAGTTGGGGTTCTCCTGGGTATGCTCTGCTCGGTTCTGGCGGTGAAGAAGTATTTGAAACAGATATAAAATAGTATCAAGTATTAAGTATCATGTATCACGTATCATGTATAAAGTATAATGGGATCTGCTGCTCCCAAACAATTTGTAATTTCCCCTGACAGCTAACAGCTAGTAGCTAAAAGCTATCGGGACGGTTGACGGTAAACGACAGCGGTGGTATAATGTACTATACAGAACGAAAGGATTAAATGAGGGATCGTATATCGAAAATATGTGAAAAGGGTTTCGCAATCGTTGTTGCTTTAGCCCTTTTTTTGATCCCAATTACCGCTAGCGCCTATACCATTGACGATCTTGAAAAACAAAAACAGGAGGCGGCAGAGGAAGCAGAGAATGCTCAAGCGATGGCAGATCAGAAAGCGGCGGAACTCAAGTCGCTAGATAGCCAGATTAACGAGATCGGTAAACAAATATCCGAATCACAAAGTGCCTTGGACGCAACTCAAGGAGAGCTAGATGCGACCCAAGCAGCTATAAATCAGCTCGCAGCCGATATTGCGGTTCAAGAGGAGAATTACAAAAATGAAAAGGTAAAACTGCATCAGGTTCTCACCGCCCAATATATGGAGGGCGACACCGACTCTTTTATCTACACAGTAATCGGTTCAAGTTCACTTTCGGAGATTATGACAAAGGAGGAGTATTATCAGTCGGTAAACAGCCAGATAAGTCTGATGATGGAGCAGATAACGCAAACTAAGACGGAGCTTGCGGCTAAAAAAGATGAAACTGACAAAAAGAAACTTGAACTTGTAGAGAAGAAGCAGGAACAGGAATCTTACAACAATTTGATTACTTCGAGAAAAAAACAGAAGGAGTACTTATCCGGTCAAGCCAGCTCTTCTCGAGAAAACTATTTGGCGCAAGTAGCCAAACTCCAGGACGAAATTCATACAATTTCAAGCGCTATCTATGCCGAGCGCCAGCGACTTGCAGCTGCCAGTAACGAAACTTATGTCGATGGCTCCTCCGGCTATCCCTACTCATCCATCAACTCCCCCGATCCCTGGATGTTTTTAACCCGCCAATGTACTTCTTATGTGGCTTGGAAGTGGAATGTTATTTACGGAAAATCTTGGTATAATACTCGTCCCGGTTCGGGTAGTGCTTGGAATTGGCCGGCTTTGGCTTCCGATCAAGGATATTCTGTTTCGTCTACTCCTAGAGTGGGCGGGATAGTAAGCTGGAATAAGACTGGCGTATTGCCATACGGGCATGTGGCGGTTATCGAGAAAGTAAATGCAAACGGCACCATAGATCTTTCGGAGTACAACTGGTTGCAGTACCAGTATAGCTACCGCGCCAACGTCTCCCCCGGCTACTACGGAAGCTTTAGCTACTTATACTAACTGTCAATCGATAATCGCTGACCGCGATAGTGTCATTCTGGACTAGATTCAGAATCCCGATGCATTAAATATAATTTTCTAGATGCTGAACTAAATTCAGCATGACGAGTTCTCAATAACAAAAAACCAGAGGGATTGATGCTCAATCACTCTGGCCTTGTCCCGATGCCGTAGCATCAGGACCCGGTTTGTTGCATTGTGCTCTGCTACCAGGGAGAAGTTCCGGCCTGCTCCTGCCAGAACGGTGATCGCTCGACCGTACCTATGGCTCGGTAAGTACGGGCGAGCGTGTCGGCGACATGCACCACCTCTCTCCAGTGGTTCTTGCTGTCCACCTGGTGCGGTTCTTGTTGACTCGCTTCGACCAAGGCAACATTTACAGCACCCGCTTTACGACTCAGGTAGCCGTGGATAACCTGGGTCGCAAGCTCTGGAGAAAGCCCTATCCTATAAGCTTCTTCCGCTGTCACTTGCATCGGCGG
>Ga0208373_1003168_pt1 | contig 16587 bp, 18 predicted proteins | sample RifOxyC2_FD_184036 | JGI IMG/M metagenome (GOLD analysis project Ga0208373, IMG submission 184036) | Soil microbial communities from Rifle, Colorado - Rifle Oxygen_injection C2 (SPAdes) | ecosystem: Environmental > Terrestrial > Deep subsurface > Rock core/Sediment | place: Rifle, Colorado...
ATAGGTCAACGCCGTTACGGTCAGATTCTTGATGAGTGGATCATCATCAACAACCAGTATTTTGACATTGTTAATTATGACAAAACCTCCTTGAGAAATGATCAGGCGACCCTTAATACCTCATGGAACAGTTCAATCTGTTTATTGGGAAACGCATATTCCGTAATGATCTCGATGTTATCCCGGACTGCTTCTCTTCTGTGGATGCCCAGAGGATAATCTTCGCTGACAATGGCTGCCGCCATGACGCTTAAAAGTTTCACACGCTCCCGGAACAGGTGGGATGATGTTTTTAATCCGAGAAAGGATAAATCAATATTTGAAATAAGTTTATGGACAATTGAGGCTGTATCCAAGGCTGCTGCTTTTCGAAACTCTCCGGCGGGATATCCTTTTAGGGATGCTTTGATCATAACGATCATAAGGTGAAGATGCATCAGAAAAATCTCTTTTTCATCCATCTCATTCATCTTTTGATGTACCGAGCCGAATCGTTTCATCTCTTCTTCTTTTGAAAGTCAATCCCCATAAAAAAACTCTATCAGTAATATCACATATACTGAATAGATCAACTCTTTTATTTCTTATTTATTGGAATTGAGACAAAGGGATCAATAAGCTCCATAAGCCTTTCAATCCTTTGTTGAAGCGATAATACCAGGGTTTTCCACTCTTCTTTTTCAGACTGTTTAAGAGCAAAAAATCGCTCTGTTTTTGCGTTTAAAACCGCATACTGTTCAAATCGTTCCTTTGTTTTTTCCTTAAAATCCCTTGCGGTTGCATCAATGAGCGGATAAAAATAATGGGTGTTTAAATCAGTCCCAAATTGTTCAAATTGTTTCTTAAAAATTTTTTGATTTTCGGTTTTGATTTTCCGGGCTGCCTTTTTCAGGGCCGGAGTAAAGGAAACCGTTGATCGTTTATCAAGAAGGGAAAATAAAAACTGAGACAGGGTTTTCAAACCAAAGCCCGCCATGACTCTGGTTTTTATTTTAGATGTATATTGGGCTTCAAATAGGCCGGCCGGTAATTGAACCCCCAGTATTTTTTTTATATCACCCAGGTTCGGGGCATAAAACCCGGCCGGTTCTTGATCTTCTGATAAAATCCCGGCCTTAAGGCCGGAATACTCATCTACCGGCAACAGATTGACCTGATAGGACTCAAACAGGGATTGAAAAAAAGATATGATCCTTTCTTCCTGTTGATTTATAAAATTTTTCAATAAAGGCTTAACCGCCTCAAGAACATACAGGTCCACCCTTCTTTGGAATTCCTTGAATATGAGGAACAAGATCCCGTTAAAACCGGTTTCCCCTCCTTGATCTTTAACGGATTCAATGTCGAATGAAACCAAAGAAAGATATTCCTGGATATCCTTTAAAACACCGTCTTTATCCTGAAAAAACATTTGATGGACATGGGTCTGAATCTCTTTTTGCAAGCCCTGAACCGCATTTTCAAGGGAATCGTGAACCAGGGTCTCAAGACGGTGTGCATTCTGATGAAAATTCGAGATCGCCTGTTTTGCCCTTTCTTCCTTTGCCGACTCGGAAGAAAGAAGATCAACGAAAATATGAATCCGAAGGGTTAAATCGTTCAGAAAAACCGAAAGCCGTTTCATGGGATTAAAGATTAAAAGATCATGGTGACCGTCAATCCTGTCCTTAAATCGAAGCTTGAATTCACGGCTTTTCAGATCACAGTACTGGACCATCTTCTTTTCTTTTTGCCAGGATTCCAACCGTAATCTATCCTTTTTGGAAATTTTCGATGGTATATTTGAAAAATGGTTCAACAAAAGCGAAAAAGAAAAGAGTTCCGGCTCTATTCCCAGCAAGCACAAGTCTTGGCGGATATTGCCTTCAATTTTCAACACATCTTCAAGGGTTTCATGCTCGGTCAGATCACAATTATTGATAAAAAAAATATTCTCCAGCAATCCCATATGTTTAATCCGTTTCAAAAATACCATGTCTGATTCTCTTAATCCGGTCCTGGAGCTGATACAGTAAACCATCAGGTTGGAAAACTCCAGATAGGCCAATATTCTTGAAAGCTGGGAAGGATCGGTTGAATCCGCTCCCTGGCAATCGGCTATTTCAATATGGGGGTCGAGGTCTTTCACGGGTACAAAAAGACAAACATCCTTGATATAAAAGGCCTTATCAGGATCACTGGTATAGTCCTTAACCCTTTCGAATTCCCGGGATTCAAAACAGACGACGGTTTCATCGGATTTTACCAGATCTTTTAAGGCATCAAAGCCTTGAAGGGCATGGCGGATGGAAAAGATTTCAGGGGCAGCGGCCCCATGATCCGGGGCAAAGGACCGGGTAAGCGTCTGATACATCTTTTCAAGCAATTTTCTGTCATTCGTCCGACGGATATCAAAATCTCTTGAGCATTGGCCTTTGATGACCTCATCCGGGGCCGATAGAAGGAATTTTCGTAATCCGGCATTGATCTCATCCCACGATTTCAAACGAATCCGCGCCTGGTTCTTTTTCCCTTTTTGTATTCTTGTGGTAATGGAAGTGACAACGCCTGACCCTCTTTTTACAAGTTCTTTTCCCAGGAATGCATTCACAAATGTGCTTTTGCCGGATTTAATAACACCGACAACCGCTATTTTCAGTTTGTCCGAGGCCATGGCGTCAGAAATCTTTTCAAGAAAAGATCGATATTGAGAAGAAGGTTCGAGCAACCCCGGAATAGTCTGCGCAGTTTCAAAAACCGAACCGGCTTCAGCCAGGATTTCTTCAATAGTATGGTGTGGGGTTTGGATGGTTGTCATACCGGCGGGATAAACATTTATATCATCATCATTGCTTTTTCATATCTCAATTCCGTATTGGTCGAGAAAATGATTTCCCTTGAAATCGGACAGGTCAGCCAGGCTGAATCATTTAATTCATTGTCCAATTGCATCGGTCCCCACCCGGCGCATCCGAGCAGGATCATAAAATATTCCGGACCTTTTTGAACGGCAATGGCCTCAAGAATGTCCCGTGAATTGCTTAACGCAAGCCAATCCTCCACCTTAAGGCTTTCTTGCCAGTCAAAGGGAGGGCCGTGCAGAACAAACACCCCGCTGGGCTGGACCGGACCGCCCAGATAGATTTCGATTTTATCAACAATCGGATCACACTCAATCTTCAAATCCTCAAACAATTCCCTGCCTGTCAGGAGCGGATGCACTTTATTGATAATGAATCCAAGGGCGCCGGATTCATTATGTTCACAGATACAGGTAAGGGTCTGGGCAAAATTGGGATCAGGAAGTCCGGGAATGGCAAGGAGAAATCTTCCCTTCATGCTTTGTGAAATTTCATCGTTCATGAACCAGCTCCATTATGGTGTTCCACTTTGTGTTTTCGTATCGTTACGAGCGATCAGTTTGAAATATTTTGATCTGATTTGCAAGAATTTTATCATTAACGGAACAATGACTGCCCATTCAATTCTCTTCCTTTCTGCCATAGACATCATCAAACCGGACAATATCATCCTCACCCAGATAGGACCCCGATTGAACCTCAATCAGTTCCAGGGGTATTTTCCCGGGATTTTCAAGCCGATGCGGGGTACCCAGTGGGATATAGGTGGATTCATCCTCTTTCAGCATCACCTCTTCTTCTCCTCTTGTAATAATGGCTGTGCCGGAGACCACTGTCCAATGCTCGGCCCGGTGGAAATGTTTCTGAAGCGAAAGCTTGCCCCCCGGTTTTACGGTAATCCGTTTAACCTGGAATCTTTGTTCGTTGTCCATGGTCTCGTAGCTGCCCCAGGGTCTGTAAACCTTTCTATGGCTCACGGATTCGCTTCTACTCTGACCCTTAAGCTTCAGGACGATCTTCTTGACATCCTGAACCCGGTCCCGGGGGCATACCAGGATAGCGTCCTTGGTTTCGACAATCACAAATTTTTCAATACCCACGGCTGCGACAAGGCTGCTTTCGGAAGAAATATAGGAATCCTTGACATCATTCAACAAAACGTCTCCCTTAATGACATTTTGATTTTCATCCTTTTTGCCTGCCTGCCACAAGGCATCAAAGGATCCAAGATCGTTCCAGCCCCCGTCAAACGGGATGACAATACCATTCAGGGTTTTTTCCATGACTGCATAATCGATTGAATCCGAGGGGATGCGGCTAAATATGGCTTTATTGAGCCTTAAAAAATCAAGATCCCGGACGCCGGTGGCGATTGCTTCTCGACACGGTCTCAGAATGCCTTCTGCATATTTTTCAAGTTCGCCCAAGATGACGGATGCTTTAAACATGAACATTCCCGAATTCCAGCAATAGTCTCCTGAATCAAGGTATTTCACAGCTTTTTCAAAATCTGGTTTTTCAACAAAGGAATCGATGCAGGAAGCTCCGGTGTTTGCATCCAGCAAGCTTCCTTTTTTAATATAACCGTACCCGGTTTCCGGTGAATCCGGCACGATGCCGAAAGTGATGAGTTTATCCTTTTTCGCATATTCATAACCTGAATTGATAACGGCATGAAACCGGGGAATATTTTCAATGACATGGTCTGCCGGCAGGACCAGAAGAACAGGATCATTGGTTTGTTCCATGACCTTTAATGCGGCAACGGCAATGGCCGGGGCTGTATTTTTCCCCACAGGTTCCAGAACAATGGCTTCAGGTTCGATTTGTATCTGCCTTAATTGTTCGGCCGTCATAAACCGGTGCGCTTCATTGCAGACGACAATGGGTGAGCCGACCGCTTTGACACCGTCAAGCCTTAAAAGGGTGTTCTGCAGCATGGTATGGCTGTTTTCAATAGAAATGAGCTGCTTTGGGAAAAGCTCCCGGGACAAGGGCCAGAGTCTTGTACCTGATCCGCCGGCCAGAATGACTGGAACAATCATGAAGGGTCTCCTATGCGTTTGGTTTTTCCGCCGTGAAAATATTAATATTCAATCCCTGATTGACGGGGAATGATTCGATTTTATGAAGCTTAAAGCCTGTTTCCGTCAACCAGGTTTTAATTTTTCCCTTTTCAAAACCAGACCATGCACCGCCCATGAGTTCTCTGATCTTGACCTGATCGTGAAGATCAAAATCAGACAAAATAAGGGTCCCTCCGGGGATAAGGGTTCGGAAGGCTTCCAGAAAAGGTAATTCCGGTTGTGAAATATGATGCAGGACCATATTCATAATGGCGGTGTGGGTTTCTTTGTTTTTCATGGGAAGATGTTCAAGCTCACCCAGTCTTAATTCGGCATTGTCTTTTCCCAGGAGTCTTAATCTTGCCTGCTCAAGCATTTCAGGGGAGCTGTCAATGCCGATGAGCCTGACCCGGGTCTGTTCCGACAATTTTTCAAGCAATTCTCCGGTCCCGCATCCCAAATCCGATATGCTCCCCTGAAAAGATATTCGTTTGATGATCATGGAATTTAAATCAAAGCTACCGAGCACCTGTTTTTTCAATTGATCCCAGTGGGGCGCTACGGTTTTAAAAAAACGCCGCGTCATATTCTGCCGGATTTTGATCATTTCACCGGCTTTTTGAAGATCATTGCGGATTTCTTCCATTTCATCGCTGTTGTCCGTCAGGCCCATAAAAGCATTGATAAAATCATTCCGGGCTGCTGCATAATAGGTAAAACTGCCGTCTTTTCGGGATGTGAGCAGTCCTGATTCAAGCAAAATTTTCAAATGCCGGGACACCCCTGATTGAATCATTTCAACCACCAGAACGATTTCATTTACATTGAGTTCATACCGGCGCAGGATATATAACAGCCGGAGGCGGGTTTTATCGGATAGGGCCTTGAAACATTTGATCAATTCCATTTTAACCCGGCTTTTAACATCCTGATCATAATTCGATTTCCTGTCCGAATTCAAGAACCCGGCACCTTATTCCGCCGGCTTCAACCTTTTGTTTAAATTTTTCCGGATCGGCCTTGATGGCATCAAAGGTATTATAATGCATGGGAATCACCCATTTGGGTTTTATAAACGTGCAGGCCCTGACGGCATCCTCGATTCCCATGGTGAAATTATCCCCGATGGGAGCCAGAAGATAATCCACGGCATACAATTCACCAATGAGTTTCATGTCCAGAAACAACCCTGTATCACCGGTATGATAAATGATCTTATCCTGAACAAAAAGGATCATCCCGGTGGCCGTCCCAATGCATTCTTTGTCCGGAGTTACGGAACTGTGAAGGGCCTGGGTCAGTTTGACCTTTCCAAAATCAAAGGCTCGGGTTCCGCCGATGTGCATGGCATGGGACCTGACCCCTTTGACCGACAGATAGGTTGCAAGTTCGTTTTCACATATGCATAGGGCATTACATCTTTCGGCAATGCTTATGGCGTCTCCTAAATGATCCCCGTGCCCATGGGAAACCAGAATATAATCGGCACTGATTTGATCTGCAGAAACCGGAGACGTGGGATTCCCGTTCAAAAAAGGATCCATCAGAATCTTTGTACCGGTGTCAAGGGTAATTAAAAAAGAGGAATGTGAGAAATACCGTAATTTCATACCAACTTCCCCTTGTCCGTTTATTTAACCGTCATCACAGGACAGTGTGCACCGAGAATAACGGCCTGGGCCGTTGATCCAAAGATCAATTTCCCAACCTTTGATCGGCTCCGGACGCCGATCATGATTTCATCAACCTTGTTTTCCCGGGCAAAATTTACAATATCCTCGCCAGGCTCAAATCCCCGGATCAGAAGATGGATTTCGTTTTTTACGCCCAGACCGTCAAAATAAGCCTTTGCCGTTTCAAGATTTTTTTCCGCATCAATGATTTCCTGCTGGTCGGTTTTGTCTCCGCCAATCAAGGATGTCACAATATATATCATGCCGTTAAAGGCTTTGGCATGTTTTACGGCTATGTCCATCAAATCTTTCCCCACATTGGTCCCTTTATATCCCACCAGAATCTTCATCATGCCTCCTCTGAATTTATTTTAAGACAAATTGGCTCTTACCCGTAAAATATGATTTTTTAACATTTTTTTTAAGGCTTGGGTATGAAAAACAAAAGGGTCTTGAAAATATTTCAAGACCCTTTATTTCATTTTGGAGGCGGCTTCCAGATTTGAACTGGAGAATAACGGCTTTGCAGGCCGTCGCCTTACCACTTGGCCAAGCCGCCATGCGTGTGGAGCGGGAAACGGGATTTGAACCCGCGACTTCGACCTTGGCAAGGTCGCACTCTACCACTGAGTTATTCCCGCTCAACAAACAAGGGTGTTTTATATACTTGGACACCCCTTTTGTCAATGACAAATTTAAAAGGTTAAATATTTCCTGGAATGGATAAAATAATCCAGCCCCGACCAGATGGTATAGATCAGCGCACCATAAAGGAAGAACTGTCCGATAAAGTCAAAATTAATCCCGAAATAGCTGTAGTGAAGGGTCAATGGTATAATGGCGGCAATCTGAAATCCGGTTTTATATTTCCCAAGCCATGAAGCGGCGACATCCTGTCCGTTTTCAATCAATACACACCTTAATCCGGTAACGGCAAGCTCCCTTCCGATGATGACACAGGCAATCCATGCCTGGATGAAATGCAGATCTACCAGCATGACAAGGGTTGAGGCCACCAGAAGTTTATCCGCCAGAGGATCAAGGATCTTGCCGAGTTTTGTCATGAGTCCCCTGGTTCTGGCCAGATATCCGTCAAAATAGTCGGTAATGGAAGCAATTGAAAAAATCAAAGCGGAAATAAAGGTTGTGACCCTTGTTTCATACATCAGGAGGATAACAATCACGGGAACGGAAACGATCCTGGAGATGGTCATAAAATTAGGGGTCAGAACAATCTTTTTTACTTTTTCCGAAAAAACCATTCAGGTTATCCTTTTTTTTTATTCCAGTCGGAAAGAAAGGCTTCTATTCCTTTATCCGTCATGTGATGGGAGGCCAGCTTCTTTAAAACGCCGTAGGGAATAGTGGCAATATCGGCCCCGATCAGGGCCGACTCCAGAACATGGAGGGGATTTCTGACGCTGGCCACAATAATTTCAGTATCAAAATCATAATTGGCATATATCTGGGCGATCTCTTCCACCAGATCCATGCCTACTTCGGCAAGATCGTCCAGCCTTCCGACAAAGGGGCTGACAAAGGTGGCCCCGGCCTTGGCTGCCATGAGGGCCTGAAGCGCTGAAAAAACAAGTGTCACATTGGTCTTTATGCCTTCGCCGGAAAGGGTTTTGACCGCCTTCAATCCTTCCACCGTCATGGGAATCTTCACGGTAATATTGTCTGCAATTTTTGCCAGTTCCCGTGCTTCTTTGACCATGCCTTCATATTCAAGGCTGATAACTTCCGCACTCACCGGGCCCTTTACTATTTTGCAGATGTCGGCAATAATCTGTTTGAATTCACCTTTTTCCTTGGCAATCAAAGAAGGATTAGTGGTAACCCCATCCACCATACCCATATCATTGGCATCTTTAATCTGGTCGATATTAGCCGTATCAATAAAAAATTTCATTTTACTCCCCTTCCTTCAGAAGCATCACCTTCTGAGTTTCCTGTAATTCTATTTTTTTTAATAACTCATCGGAGCTTAATTTCAGAACCGGATGAATTTCCTGAGGTCCTATATCACAGAGCGGTACCAGTACAAAACATCTTTCGTGCATTCTCGGATGTGGAATTTCAAGGGCCCCGGTTTTTAAGACAAGGCTGTCATAGTAAATAATATCCAGATCAATGGTCCTGGGCCCAAACCTAAAGGCCTTGCCGTCCTTGTCAAGGGATTTTTCCAATTGTTTTAAAACAACGAGCAGATCTTCAGGACCCAGTTCTGTTTTTATTTTCAAGGCTGCATTTAAAAACCAGTCCTGATCTTTAAAATTCTGGGGTTCCGTCATATAGAAGGAAGAAATGGACATCACCTTGATTCGTTCATGGCCGGCCAGTCTATTTACGGCTTCATCCAGATTTTTTCGTTTATCTCCCCTATTGGAGCCGATGCTCAAATAGGCCTGATGTTCCTCCTTATTTATATTCAAGCAACACCGATTCGGAAAATTCGCTGACCATTTTATTTTTACCCGTTGCCTGAATCCTGAAATAATATTTATATCCTCTTTCAATCCCCATGGCAAATCTCATGAAAGGCATGGACACAAATCCGATTTTTTCAAATTTAAAGGGACACCCCTGGCAGGATTCAAAAGTCTGTTTGGCAAGATAAACATCAAACCCCACGGGCTTTACAAAGGCTTCCTTTTCATCTACCCTATGGTTCCACGTCAGTTCGATCTTTTCTCCCGCATTCACATATTTCAGATCAAAGGGAGCTGCGATTTTCTCCCCTTTTACAAGCGGCAGTACGGGAGGCCCTTTTTTCCCACACCCGGCAAACCCCAAAAGACCCGTCATGACGATCAAAAACAGAATAAATGTATTTTTTCCGAACCTCATAGGCCAAGTTCTCCTGCGGCTTTTGCAACCGCCTGTTTTACGTTTTCAAATCCTGTTCCGCCATAGGAAATCCGCCTGGCAATGGTTTTATCAATGGCTATGAAATCATACACATCGGGCAAAATTAAATCACTTAATTCCTTAAATTCATCCAGGCTGAGATCATTCAATTCCTTGCCCTGATTCAGGGCAAAGGCCACTGCCCTTCCCGCAACGGCATGGGCATGGCGAAAGGGCATTCCTTTGGAAACCAGATAATCGGCCAGATCGGTGGCATTTAAAAAGCCCTGTTTACAGGCTTCATACATTCTTTTCGGATGAACTTCGATATGTTCAAGCATCCGGCTATAAACATCCGTGCAGGTTTTAAGGGTATCCACCGTATCAAACAAGGGTTCCTTATCTTCCTGCATGTCTTTATTATAAGCCAGAGGCAAGGATTTCATGACCGTAAGAATAGCCACAAGATTTCCGACAACCCTGCCGGTCTTTCCCCTGACAAGCTCTGCCACGTCCGGATTTTTCTTCTGGGGCATGATACTGGACCCGGTGGTAAAAGAATCTGAAATAGTGATAAAGGAAAATTCAGAAGAAGACCAGAGGATCAGCTCTTCTGAAAGCCTTGAAAAATGAATCATACAGATGGAGGCATGGGAGATGAATTCCATGATAAAATCCCTGTCCGATACCGAATCAATACTGTTGTCCGATACTTTTGCAAAAGACAGGATCTCCCTCGTGTATTCCCTGTTCAGCGGGTAAGTGGTCCCGGCAAGGGCTGCCGCACCCAGGGGCATGACGTCCATTCTCTTGAAACAGTCTTCAAACCGCTGAATATCCCTTTTAAACATTTCATAATAAGCCAGCATATGATGGGAAAACAATACGGGTTGAGCCCTTTGAAGATGCGTATACCCCGGCATGATCACATCTGAATATTTCTGGGCCAACCGGACAAGGGATTTTTGAAATTCAACCAAAAGATCCATGATGAGTCCGGTCTCTTTTTTCAAATATATCCTTATATCCAGAGCGATCTGGTCATTTCGGGACCGCCCGGTATGAAGCTTTCTTGCAATATCACCGGCCACCTTTCCCAATTCATCTTCCACATGCATGTGGATGTCTTCAAGGCTCGCAGAAAATATAATTTCATTGTTTTCAATTTTCTCTTTTACCTTTAAAAGACCTTCAACGAGGATCTTGGCTTCCATTTGGGTAATAATGGACTCTTTGGCCATCATTTTCAAATGCGCAATACTTCCTTCAATGTCGCTTTCATAGAGGCGCTTGTCCACATCTATGGAAGCATTGAATTTTTCAACCAGTTCATCGGTTTTCTGGGAAAATCGGCCACCCCAAAGTTTTTCATTCATCGTTAATGGATCTTCCTTTGTGGCATCTATGGCTCATAGATGCCGTTAATTTTTCAGGATCAGTTTTTCCAATATGGCCTTATGCATATGCCGTTTATTTTCCGCCTGATCCCAGAACACTGCGTTTTTGTCTTCCAGCACCTCTTCTGAAATTTCTTCCCCCCGGTGGGCCGGCAGGCAATGCATGACCAGGGCGTCTTTTGCGGCAAGGGATAAAAGGGATTTATTCACCTGAAAGTCCTGAAAGACTTTGATACGGCCGGACAATTCATCTTCATTGCCCATACTGGCCCAGACATCGGTGTAAACCACATCGGCATGTCTCACAGCCTCTTTGGGATCATTGGTAAACCGGATACGGGGGTTTTTATCCGCCGATGCGGCTTTAATAATATCCGGATCAATGCCGTATCCGTCCGGACAGGCCACGGTCAGGTCAAGATCCAGCACGCCGGCGGCATTCACCCATGAATTGGCCACATTATTGCCGTCCCCCACCCAGACGATTTTGACTCCCTCATATCCGCCTTTATGTTCGATGATGGTCATGAGATCACTCAAAATCTGGCAGGGATGAAAAGAGTCGGTCAAGGCATTGATGACCGGGATGGTGGAAGCGTTTGCAAATTCTTCCACAAGGGAATGATCAAAGGTGCGCATGGCAAGGCAATCCATATACCGGGACAGAACCCTGGCCGTATCCTTGGCCGGCTCATTTCTGGAGATCTGAGTGTCCTGAGTGCTCATATAAATGGGATGCCCGCCCAGTTGAATCATGGCTGTTTCAAAGGCCACCCGTGTCCGGGTGGATTTCTTGTCAAAAATCAGGCCCAGGGTTTTACCGGTTAATAATTTATCCAAAATGCCCTTGGCATATCGTTCTTTTAATTGACCAGCGCGTTTGAACAGAGTTTCAAAATCTTCTTTTTCCAGGTCCAGCAGTGATAATAAATCTTTCTTCAAAATACTCTCCCAATTTAAAAAAGGCTGTCTAATGCGCTTACAAGCCTGTCTATGTCTGTTTTTTCAACGATGAGCGGGGGCGCAAACCGCAGGACCTTATCCTGAATTCCATTAATAATAAAGCCTTTTTCCAATAATTTCCCGACAAAAAAAGCAGCGTCCCGATCAATTTCCAAACCGATCAAAAGGCCTTCGCCCCGAACCGCAACAATCCTTGAATGTTTTTCCTTCAATTCCACCAGTTTTTCTTTAAAGTATCGGCCCTTTTGACGGACTTGATCCAGGAAAGCGTCGGTGCCGATGATATTGAGCACCTCCAGGGCGGCGGCGGTCACAAGCGGGGTGCCGCCAAATGTGGTGGCATGGCTGCCGACATCAAAGCCGGTGCCGGCTTCCTGAGTGGCCAGCATGGCCCCGATGGGAAGACCGTTGCCAAGGGCCTTTGCCAGGGTCATGATATCCGGAAAAATATCGTACAACTGATGGGCAAAAAGCCGACCGCACCGTCCCATTCCACACTGGATTTCATCAAAAATCAGCAATATCCCCTTTTTGGTGCACAGCTCACGGACAGCCTTCAGATACCCGGTATCGGCCGGAACAATCCCGCCTTCTCCCTGGACAGGTTCCAGCATGACGGCGCAGACCGTGTCGTCTATCTGGTCTTCCAAGGCTTTCAAATCATTAAAAGGCACATAGGAAAACCCTTCCAGAAGGGGATAGAATCCGTCCTTGACCTTGTCCTGACCCGTTGCGGTCAAGGTAGCCATGGTTCGTCCATGAAAGGACTGGAGCATGGTAATGATCCTGAACCGGTTTTTTTCTCCTTTTTTCTGGAAATATCTTCTGGCCAGTTTTATGGCCGCTTCATTGGCTTCTGCGCCTGAATTGGCAAAAAAGACCCGGTCGGCAAAACTCTTTTCACATAATCGTGCAGCAAGCTCTGCCTGGGGCAGGGTATAAAACAAATTGGACACATGAACCAGGGTTGAAGCCTGTCTGCATATGGCCTCGGTGATTTTCGGATGGCAATGGCCAAGACCGCAAACTGCAATACCGGCTAAAAAGTCCGTGTATTTTTTCCCGTCTTCATCCCAGAGAAAGACGCCCTCACCCTTAACCAGGGCTTTTCCCTGGCGCTGATACGTTTGAAAAATAAACTGATCTGTTTTTTGAACTGAATCCACTGCTAACCTCATATATTAATCATTATCCAGGAAAACCTGGGTACCGATGCCGGAATCGGTGAACAGTTCCAGCAAAACCGCATGGGGAAGCTTCCCATTGATGATATGGGCTTTTCTCACCTTGTTTTTCAATGTGTCCAGGGCACATTGAAAAACACACTTTGGGAATCATACCGCCTTTAATCTCCCCGGAAAGAATCATATCCTTGATGATCGATGCGCTCAAGGAGGAAATGAGTTCCTGGTTCTTATCCAAAACCCCGTCCACATCCGTGACCAGGATCAAACGCTCGGCATTCAGGGCTGAAGCAATTTTTGACGCCACCACATCGGCATTGATATTATAGGTTTCACCGTTCTTTCCAAACCCGATGGGTGCAATGACGGGGATAAATCCCTGGGAGGTAAGGGTATGGATAATATCCGGGTTAATGTGTTCCACGTCCCCTACCATGCCCGGATCAATGATCTCGGGTGGATGATTTTCATCCGCCTGGTGGTAAATGGTCATTTTGACGGCTGTGATCAACATACCGTCTTTGCCGGTCAACCCCACGGCCTTTCCGCCCTGGCGGTTGATCCTTGCCACGATATCCTTGTTGATTTTACCGCCGAGGACCATCTCCACCACATCCATGGTTTCATCGTCGGTATAGCGCATGCCCCGGATGAACCTGGAGGTAATGCCCATGGCGCTTAAAACTTTATTGATCTGGGGGCCGCCGCCGTGAACAATCACCGGGTTCACCCCGATATATTTTAACAGGATGATGTCGTTGGCAAAATCCCTTTTCAGGTCTTCGTCCACCATGGCATGGCCCCCATATTTGATCACAATGGTTTTGCCGGAAAAATTCCTGATATAGGGCAAGGCTTCTATTAAGATGTCCGCCACAGTGTTGTTCATAAAATAAACCTCGTCAAATCCTCATTGCCCACAATATTCGTCAATTGTTTTTCAACAAAACCCGCGTCAATCACAATCTTTTTTTCCTCAACGTCCGGGGCCTCAAATAAAATATCTTCCAGAAGCTTTTCCATGAGGGTATGAAGCCTCCTGGCGCCGATATTTTCCGTTGATGAATTGACCTCAACGGCCAGGGCGGCTATTTTTTCAACCGCATCCTCGGTAAATGCAATTTCTATCCCTTCTGTTCTTAGCAAAGCTATATATTGCAACACAAGCGCATTTTTAGGTTCCGTTAAAATTCTTACAAAATCATCGGCTCCCAGAGAATTCAGTTCAACTCTGATGGGAAATCGTCCCTGGAGTTCCGGTATCAGGTCCGAGGGTTTGGACACATGGAAGGCACCCGAGGCAATAAACAGGATGTGATCGGTTTTAACGATACCGTATTTTGTGGGGACACTACTGCCTTCCACAATGGGCAGCAAATCCCTTTGAACCCCTTCCTTTGACACGTCCGGTCCATGGCTTTTGTCTTTACCGGCAATTTTATCGATCTCGTCAATAAAAATGATCCCGGACTGTTCCACCAAGGCAATGGCCTCTGTCTTGACCTGGTCCATGTCCACCAGATGGGCCGCTTCTTCCTGGGCCACCAGTTTCAAGGCCTCTTTGATTTTGACCTTTCTGCGCTTGGTATTTTTCGGCATCAGGTTCCCCAGCATGTCCCGGATATTGATGCCCATTTCCTCAATGCCGGCATTTGAAAAAATCTCCACCATGGGGGAGGATTTATCCGCCACTTCAAGATCGATCTGCCGGGAATCCAGCTTTCCGTCTTGAAGCATCATCCTTAATTTTTCCCGGGTGGAGGAAGCAGCTTCGGATTCCTTGTCTCCTTCTCCGGTTGCAACAATATCAATGCTGTTGGATAGGGCTGGCCGGCTGCCCGACGAAACGGGCGGCAAAAGGATGTCCAGGATTCTTTCTTCGGCGATCCGGACGGCTTTTTCCCTTACCGCTTCCTGTTGTCTGGCCTTTAAATGAGTTACCGTCAATTCCACCAGATCCCGGATCATGGATTCCACATCCCGGCCCACATAGCCCACTTCCGTAAATTTGGAAGCCTCCACCTTATAAAACGGGGAATCCGTCAGATTGGCAAGCCTTCTGGCAATTTCCGTCTTTCCCACGCCCGTCGGTCCGATGAGAATGATGTTTTTGGGGGCTATTTCATCCTGAAGGTCCTTATCCACCTGCTGCCGCCGCCATCGGTTCCTGAGGGCAATGGCCACGGATTTTTTTGCATTTTTCTGTCCGATAATATATTTGTCCAGCTCTTTGACAATTTCTCCTGGTTTTAAATCTTTCATAGGGTTGGGCTCTCTTTTTTATCTTCTATACTCAGGTTGTTAAATTCCTCCACCGTGATGTGATGATTGGTGTAAATACAAAGATCAGCAGCTATTTTCATGGCTTTTTCCACAATAATCCGGGGTTCCAGATCCGTATTTTCAATGAGGGCCACGGCGGCGGACTGGGCCGCAGTACTTCCCGAACCGATACTGATGACCCCTCTGTCGGGCTCAATCACGTCCCCGTTGCCGGACAAAAGATACATGATATCCTTGTCTGCCGCAATCATCATGGCTTCCAGCCGTCTCAGATATTTATCGGTGCGCCATTCCCGTGCAAGTTCCACACAGGCCCGGGTCAGGCTTCCGTTATATCTTTCCAGTTTTTCTTCAAGTTTTTCAGACAGGGTCAAGGCATCGGCCGTGGCCCCTGCAAATCCGGTAATGATTTTGCCATTATAGATTCTTCGGACCTTTTTGGCCCTATGCTTGGTGACGATACTGCCCAGGGTGACCTGCCCGTCACCGGCCACAACAACCGAATTCTTGTGCTTTACGGCAAGAATGGTGGTTCCGTGAAAATTTTCTGCGCTCATGTGTTTAACCTTTTTTATTTTCTGGGGTGTGCCTTATCATAGACCTGCATTAATCTGTCCATGCTCACATGGGTATAGACCTGGGTTGTGGAAAGGCTTTGATGACCCAGGATTTCCTGGATTCCCCTCAAATCCGCACCGGAATCCAGCATATGGGTGGCAAAGGAATGCCTCAGGGTATGGGGAGAAACCGGTACATTCAAACCGCAGGCGTTCACAATCTGATCCAGAATCCGCCGGATGGACCGGGATCCCAATCTTGAAAACCGCTTATTCACAAAAACCGGTATATAATATTCTTTCAAAGACATCCTGTATTCTTTTATGGTATTCAAGGCTCTTTTTCCCACCGGCACCATCCGTTCTTTGGAACCTTTCCCAAGGACTCTAATCATTTGATTTTGGAAGTCAATGTCATCCATATCCATGCCTTCGATTTCCGAGACCCGCATACCCGTTGAATAAAAGGTTTCAAACATGGCCAGATTCCGCTTGTCAAACCAGGTATCGGTTTTGATGGAATCCAGAAGACAAAACACATCATCAATACTTAAAAATCTTGGAATTGTTTTTTCAAGTTTTGGAAATGGAATCATATCAGCAGGATTTGCGGTCAGACGGTTGGATTTGACCAGATAATTAAAAAATGCCTTGAGAGACGAGAGCTTTCTTGCAATGGTCCGCTTGGATTTTTTGTTTTTTACAAGATAGGCAAGATAGGTCCGGATGGAATGTTTATCAATGGAGGCCAGTTGTTTGAGAAACCGTTTTTCA
>Ga0208373_1003169_pt1 | contig 16583 bp, 12 predicted proteins | sample RifOxyC2_FD_184036 | JGI IMG/M metagenome (GOLD analysis project Ga0208373, IMG submission 184036) | Soil microbial communities from Rifle, Colorado - Rifle Oxygen_injection C2 (SPAdes) | ecosystem: Environmental > Terrestrial > Deep subsurface > Rock core/Sediment | place: Rifle, Colorado...
GTCGTTACGAAAATTATTGAGTAGTTTTTAATTAGGTCAGTAGCTCAATTGGCAGAGCGGCGGTCTCCAAAACCGCAGGTTGGGGGTTCGATGCCCTCCTGACCTGCCAGTTTTCAGAAGACGGAGAACGGAAAACAGAGGACAGAAGATATCTTTGTTTTACTTCGAATGTGAACTAAAAGCTAAATGAAAGTAAGTAGAATTTCATGAATCAGCAGAATACATCTCAACAAACTACGCCGCCATTTCGGTTCGATGGTCTTAAATGGACTATCGTGCTGGTGCTGTTAGCTTTAGGCATTGGTGCAAATTATTATTTTTCGACTGTGGCTTTAGCAATTCGCACAGCAGTAGGTATTGTTCTTATTTGTGTGTTGGGTCTAATTTTATTCCAAACAGCAAAAGGGCAAATTGCTTGGGATTTTATTAAAGTAGCTCGCGGTGAAATGCGAAAAGTTGTTTGGCCAAATCGTCAAGAAACAGTGCGTACCACTTTATTGGTTCTTGGTATGGTATTGCTAACAGGTCTTATTCTTTGGGGGATTGATTCTATTTTTATTTGGGGAGTCACCCGTATTATGGGCGGATAATGCATATTAAATGCATGAAGAGGTTTGAATGACAGAATACAAAAAACATTGGTATATTGTTCACGCTTATTCTGGTTTTGAAAATCGTGTAGCAGAAACTTTGAAAGAGCACGTGAAAATTAAACACTTGGAAGATAAATTTGGTGAAATTGTTGTGCCGACTGAAGAAGTGGTTGAAATGCGCGGCGGTCAAAAAAGAAGAAGCGAACGTAAATTTTTCCCGGGTTATGTGTTAGTTCAAATGCACTTAGATGATGAAACATGGCATTTTGTTCGAAAAACACCGCGTGTTTTAGGTTTTATTGGCGGTACTGCTGAAAAACCTGCACACTTAACAGACAAAGAAGCCAATGCTATTTTAAATCAGGTAGAAGAAGGTGAGACTAAACCAAAACCAAAAGTTTTATATGAACCAGGTGAAATGGTTCGTGTGGCAGATGGTCCTTTTGCAGATTTTAATGGTGTTGTTGAAGATGTAAATTATGAGAAAAGTCGTCTTCGTGTTTCTGTTCTAATTTTTGGTCGTTCAACGCCAGTTGAATTAGAATTTGGTCAAGTCGAAAAAGTATAGTAGAGATAGGTCACAGTCTGTCCGGTGTTAGAAATACAAATGGAATTGTATTTTTTAGGTAACGGATAAAATAATTGGGGAGCTGAAAAGCGTTTGTACCCAAAGGAGAAAATAAAATGGCAGTTGCTAAAAAAGTCTCGGGTTATGTTCGCTTGCAGATTAAAGCAGGCGAAGCTAACCCAAGTCCGCCTGTTGGTCCTGCGTTAGGTCAGCAAGGCGTGAATATCATGGAATTTTGTAAAGCTTTTAATGCACAAACGCAAAAAATTGAAAAAGGGTTACCGATTCCTGTCGTTATTACCGTTTATGCAGATCGCAGTTTTTCATTTATTACTAAAACACCGCCTGCTTCAGTGTTAATTAAAAAAGCATTGAAATTAGAATCAGGCAGTGCAACACCTAATACGCAAAAAGTTGGCAAATTAACTCGTGTGCAATTAGAAGAAATTGCAAAAATGAAGGAACCTGATTTAACAGCGGCTAGCTTAAAGACAGCAGTTCGTACGATTGCAGGCACAGCGCGAAGTATGGGTATTGATGTGGAGGGCGTAGAATGAATAAACGAATGAAAGCGATTGCTGCAAAATTAACACCGGGAACAATTTATCCAGTTGAAGAAGCATTAAAGTTACTAAAAGAATGTGCAACAGCAAAATTTAAAGAAAGTTTTGATGTGGCAATTAATTTAGGCATTGATACTAAAAAATCAGATCAAACTGTTCGCGGTGCTGTTAATTTACCGCACGGTACTGGTAAAACAGTACGTGTAGCAGTGATAACGCAAGCAGCTAATGCTAAAGCAGCGCAAGATGCTGGCGCAGATAAAGTTGGATTTGAAGATTTAGCTGAAGAAATCAAAGGTGGGAAAATTGATTTTGACATATTAATTGCAACACCTGATGCAATGCCGTTAGTTGGACGTTTAGGTCAGATTTTAGGACCAAAAGGTTTAATGCCGAATCCTAAAGTTGGCACTGTTACACCTAATGTGGCAGAAGCAGTAAAAAATGCAAAAGCAGGTCAAGTTCAATTTCGTGCCAGCAAAGACGGTATCGTTCATTGTGCTATTGGTAAAATGGATTTTGATGCAAAAGCTTTGCAGGAAAATTTGCAGGTTTTATTGGCTGCTATTAAAAAAGCAAAACCCAGTGCTTCCAAAGGAACTTTTATTAAAAAAATAACTGTTTCAACAACAATGGGTCCTGGCATTATGGTGGATGCAAATACATTATAAATTTTAGAAAGAATTGACTGTTTTGAATGTAGAGGCAATTCATGAATTGCCTAAATTTAAGGGCAATTCGTGAATCGCCCCTACGATTTGTAATTCAAGACTGTCAAAGACCGTAGGCGATTATTTTTTTAATAATCTTAATCGAAAGAAATTTTAGCCTACGCAGACGGGAAGTGTTCTGAAGCAGAAAACTGTAACAGTCACTTAATTTAAACATGCAATGAGGAGAGTTAACGTGGCGTTAAATCTCGAAGCGAAAAGAATCATTGTAGAAGAGTTGTCTAAAATTGTAGACAAATCTGTTTCTGCATTGATTGCTGATTACCGCGGCTTAACTGTCTCCGAATTGACTGAACTAAGAAAAAAAGCTCGCGATCATAATATTTATTTACGTGTCACACGAAATACTTTAGCTCGTCGAGCTGTTAAGGACACGCCTTATGCTTGTTTAGACGAAGCATTAGTGGGTCCTCTTGTATTGATGTTTTGTCAGGATGATCCGGGTGCTGCCGCGCGTTTAGTGCGTGACTTCATCAAAGATCATGAGAAACTGGAAGTCCGTGCACTTGCTTTAGGTGGTCAATTGTTAAAAGCAGACCAACTTAAAGCAGTGGCAAGCTTACCTTCTCGTGAGCAAGCATTGACACTATTAGTTTCAGTCATGAAAGCGCCTATGACAAAATTTGTGCGTACTGTTGCAGAACCGTATGCTCAAATGGTACGTGTCATGGCGCAAATCAGAGATCAAAAACAAGCTGCTTAATGGGAGAAAAAAATGACCATTTCAAAAGAAGATATTTTAAATGCCGTTGCTGAAATGTCCGTGATGGACGTTTGCGAATTAGTGAAAGCAATGGAAGAAAAATTTGGCGTTTCTGCACAAGCTGCAGTTGCTGTGGCTAGCACACCCGGTGCAGGCGGTGCTGCTGCGCAGGCAGAAGAAAAGACCGAATTTAATGTTGTTATGACTAACTTTGGTGCAAACAAGATCGAAGTAATTAAAGTCGTTCGTGCAATTACAGGTCTTGGCTTGAAAGAAGCTAAAGATTTAGTTGAAGGCGTACCTTCTGCTATTAAAGAAGGCGTGTCAAAAGATGAAGCTGCAAATATTAAAAAGCAGCTCACTGATGCTGGCGCTACGGTTGAAGTCAAATAAGTACTTTTAAAAATTGAAGATGCAGAGATTGTGTTGAACAGTCTCTGCAGTTTTTCGTCCGCTAAAATTGTAATGAGGAAAATTCATGTCCGCACATACCTCTAAAAATATGTCTTCCCAAATTTATCTTGATAAACGTCCCCGATTATATTTAGGCAAACGCAAAGTGGAAACTTTGCAAACTTCCGAGCTTTCATTATTAGAAATGCAATTAAATTCCTATCGGGAATTTTTGCAGGAAGGTGTTGCGCCTAATGAAAGAACGGATGTGGGATTGCATGCGGCTTTTAAATCTATTTTTCCTATTATCAGTTACTCAGGTGATATGGCATTGCAATATGTGAATTATTCATTAGGTGAGCCTTTATTTGATGTAGCAGAATGCAAGTTGCGCGGTTTAACTTATGCAGCGCCACTGAAAGTGACGATTCAATTAGTCATGTATGAAAAAGATAACAATACAAAAGAACCTATCGTGAAAGATATTAAAGAACAAGAAGTCTACATGGGCGATATGCCGTTGATGACAGAAACAGGCAGTTTTGTCATTAATGGAACAGAACGTGTAGTGGTTTCTCAATTACATCGTTCGCCCGGTGTTTTCTTTGAACATGATAAAGGTAAAACACATTCTTCTGGCAAAGTATTATTTTCTGCGCGTGTTATTCCTTATCGCGGTTCTTGGTTAGATTTTGAATTTGATCCAAAAGATTGTTTATTTGTGCGAATTGACCGCCGACGAAAAATTCCGGCAACTGTTTTATTACGCGCATTAAATTTTACAACAGAAGAAATTTTAAAAACATTTTATGAAAATAATATTTTTTATTTGAATAAAGATAATGTTTCACTCGAATTAATTCCGCAGCGTTTACGCGGTGAAATTGCTAGCGAAGATATTAAAGACAGCAAAGGCAAAGTAATTGTAGAAGCAAATCGCCGTATTACGATGCGCCATGTACGCTTAATGGAGAAAGCTAATTTAAAAACACTGATCCTTTCTGATGCTTATTTATATGGCAAAGTCATTGCAAAAGATATTATTGATCCTGAGACAGGTGAAATTTTAATTCCGGCAAATAAAGAAATTACGCCTGAAGTATTAGCGTTGCTGCACAAACTTAATGTTGAAAAAATAGAAACGTTATACATTAATGAAATTGATCATGGTCCATATATTTCTAATACGCTGAAAATTGATTCTACGACTAATCAGCTTGAAGCATTAGTTGAAATTTACCGCATTATTCGTCCGGGTGAACCGCCAACGAAAGATGCAGCAGAAGCTTTGTTTACTAATTTATTTTTCTCATTAGATCGTTATGATCTTTCCAAAGTGGGACGCATGAAATTTAATCGCCGTGTCGGACGAAAAGAGATAACAGGTTTAGGTACTTTGACAAAGGAAGATATTGTAGATGTGATGAAAATTTTAGTTGATATTCGCGATGGCAAAGGTGAAGTAGACGATATCGATCATTTAGGTAATCGCCGTATTCGTAGTGTTGGTGAGATGACAGAAAACCAATTTCGTATTGGTTTAATTCGTGTTGAACGTGCAGTGAAAGATCGTTTAAGTTTAACCGATATGCAGGATTTAATGCCGCAAGATTTAGTTAATGCAAAACCTGTTGTGGCAACATTAAAAGAATTTTTTGGTTCAAGTCAGTTATCTCAATTTATGGATCAAAATAATCCGCTTTCTGAAGTGACACATAAACGTCGTGTTTCTGCTTTAGGACCTGGCGGTTTAACACGTGAACGTGCAGGTTTTGAAGTGCGCGACGTACACCCAACACACTATGGTCGTTTGTGTCCTATTGAGACACCGGAAGGTCCAAATATTGGTTTAATCAATTCACTTGCTGTTTTTGCGCGTACCAATGAATATGGTTTTTTAGAAACACCTTATCGTAAAGTGATTAATAGCAAAGTGACCGATCAAGTAGAATATTTATCAGCTATTGAAGAAGGTCAGTATTTTATTGCACAGGCTAATACCAATACTGATACAAGTGGAAAAATAATTGATGAATTAGTTTCTGCTCGTCAGCATGGTGAACCTACTTTAACCACGCCGGATAAAGTGGAATATATGGATGTTTCTCCAAAACAAATTGTTTCAGTCGCGGCGGCGTTAATTCCATTTTTAGAAAATGATGATACCAGCCGTGCATTGATGGGGTCTAATATGCAGCGCCAAGCTGTGCCTTTAGTTTGCCCTGAAAAACCATTAGTGGGTACAGGTATGGAACGTTTAGTTGCATCAGACTCTGGTGTGACTGTTGTTGCACGGCGCAGCGGTGTTATTGATTCTGTAGACGCATCGCGTGTTGTTGTGCGGGTGAATAGTGATGAAATTACCGCTAAAAATAATAGTCCAGTGGATATTTATAATTTCACTAAATATACACGTTCTAACCAAAATACTTGTATCAATCATCGTCCGATTGTTCAAGTGGGTGATGCGGTACACAAAGGTGATGTATTGGCTGATGGTCCTTCAACTGATTTAGGTGAATTAGCGTTAGGACAAAATTTGCTTGTTGCATTTATGTCATGGAATGGTTTTAACTTTGAAGATTCTATTTTAATTTCAGAAAGATTAGTAGAAGAAGACCGTTTCACTAGTGTGCATATTCAAGAATTAACTTGTACGGCACGCGATACAAAATTAGGACCGGAAGATATCACTGCAGATATTCCAAATGTCGGTGAAAGTTCACTCAATAAATTAGATGAATGCGGTATTGTTCATATTGGCGCTGAAGTAAAAACAGGTGATATTTTAGTGGGTAAAGTCACACCGAAAAGTGAAACACAACTAACACCTGAAGAAAAATTATTGCGCGCTATTTTTGGCGAAAAAGCTTCTGATGTGAAAGATTCTTCTTTACGTGTACCACCAGGAGCAACAGGAACAGTCATTGATGTGCATATTTTTACACGTGAAGGTGTGAAGAAAGACAAACGCGCATTAGAAATTGAAAAAGCGCAACTTGAAAAAGTTCAAAAAGATTTGAAAGATAAAATGCGTATTCGTGAAGAAGCTTTATTTAATACATTAGCTGATTTCTTGATGAATCGAGTTGTGTTAGGCGGTCCTGCTAAATTAAAAGCAGATTCAAAAATTACTAAAGGTTATTTAGAAAAAGTTGATCGTGAAAAATGGTTTGCTATTCGTTTGAAAGGTGATGAAGCTGCACAACAATTAGAACAATTTGAAAAACAGTGGAAAGCGATTCAAAAAGAATATGACGTTGGCATGAAAACATATCAGCAAAAAATAAATCAAGGTGATGATTTAGCGCCGGGCGTGATTAAAGTAGTGAAAGTTTATTTAGCAGTGAAACGCCGAATTCAGCCGGGTGATAAAATGGCAGGACGTCATGGAAATAAAGGTGTCGTTTCCATGATTGTGCCAGTTGAAGATATGCCTTATTTAGAAGACGGAACACCTGTGGACATTGTTTTGAATCCTTTAGGTGTGCCATCTCGTATGAATATTGGTCAAGTATTAGAAACACATTTAGGCTGGGCAGCAAAAGGTTTAGGTCAACAAATTGGACGTTTACTTGAACAGCAGGCAAAAGCAGAAGAAATTAAAAAAGCATTGAAACCGATTTATCAATTATCACACACGGAAAAATTAAATTTGGATGTGCTGGATGATACGCAAATAAAACGTGTTGCAACTAATTTGAGCGGAGGTATTCCAATTGCTTCTCCTGTTTTTGATGGGGCTAATGAAGAAGAAATTAAACGTCTTCTGAAAATGGCGAATTTGCCTGAAACAGGACAAACGCGATTAATTGATGGACGCACAGGAAAATATTTTGATCGTCCAATAACGGTAGGTTATATGTACATGCTGAAATTAAATCATTTGGTCGATGATAAAATGCATGCACGTTCAACAGGTTCTTATAGTTTGGTAACACAGCAGCCGTTAGGCGGTAAAGCACAATTTGGCGGACAGCGCTTTGGTGAAATGGAAGTATGGGCGCTCGAAGCTTATGGCGCTGCTTATACACTGCAGGAAATGTTAACGGTGAAATCAGATGATGTGAATGGACGCACACGTATGTATAAAAATATTGTGGATGGTGATCACCAAATGGATGCAGGCATGCCGGAATCTTTTAATGTGTTATTAAAAGAGGTGAGATCACTCGGTATTGATATGAATTTAGAAACGAATTAACTGTAGGGATAAGTTGTGACTTATCCATGCGGATACGAGCATAGTGACCGTACTCATAGAATTAGCATTTAAAAGTAAAGAGTACAGTAATCATAAATGGGAGAACAACATTGGCTGCTATCATGCATGACTTGGTTCGACAAGTAAAAAGAAAAAAATTTGCTGTTGATTTTGATGCATTGCGTATCAAATTAGCTTCGCCTGAAGAAATTCGTTCATGGTCTTTTGGCGAAGTGAAAAAGCCTGAAACCATTAATTACCGCACATTCAAACCGGAACGCGATGGACTGTTTTGTGCGAAAATTTTTGGACCGGTGAAAGATTATGAATGTTTATGCGGGAAATATAAACGATTAAAACATCGCGGCGTTGTTTGTGAAAAATGCGGCGTAGAAGTAACGCTATCTAAAGTTCGTCGTGAACGTATGGGACACATTGAATTAGCTTGTCCGGTTGCGCATATTTGGTATCTTAAATCATTACCTTCTCGTATTGGTTTGTTGTTAGATATGTCGTTGCGCGATATTGAGCGCGTACTTTATTTTGAGAGTTTTATTGTGGTTGATCCTGGTATGACGTCACTTGAAAAAGGACAACTGCTTTCTGAAGAAGCTTATTTAGATGCGATTGAAGAATATGGTGATGATTTTGAAGCGCTCATGGGTGCAGAAGCTATTCAGCGTTTGTTAAAAGATATTGATTTGTTGGAAGAACTGCGTGTATTACGCGAAGAAATTCCGAAAACTTCTTCTGATACTAAACTGAAAAAATTTACCAAACGATTAAAAGTTGTCAACTCATTTATTGAATCGGCTAATAAACCAGAATGGATGATCATGACTGTACTGCCGGTTTTACCACCTGATTTACGTCCATTAGTACCTTTAGATGGCGGACGTTTTGCGACTTCTGATTTAAATGATTTGTATCGCCGAGTCATTAATCGTAATAATCGTTTAAAACGTTTATTAGATTTAAATGCACCGGACATTATTGTGCGTAATGAAAAACGTATGCTGCAAGAAGCAGTCGATGCTTTATTAGACAACGGCAGACGTGGTCGTGCGATTGTTGGTTCAAACAGACGTCCATTAAAATCTTTATCTGACATGATTAAAGGTAAACAAGGGCGATTCCGACAAAACTTATTGGGTAAACGTGTCGATTATTCTGGTCGTTCTGTCATTGTAGTGGGTCCTGCCTTGAAATTACATCAGTGCGGATTGCCTAAAAAAATGGCATTAGAATTATTTAAACCTTTTATTTACAGCCGTCTGCAAAGACGCGATTTAGCTTCTACGATTAAAGGTGCTAAACGCATGGTAGAAAATGAAGTGCCTGAAGTGTGGGATATTTTAGAAGATGTTATCCGTGAGCATCCTGTGTTATTAAATCGTGCGCCGACTTTGCACCGTTTAGGTATTCAAGCATTTGAACCTGTTTTAGTTGAAGGTAAAGCCATTCAATTACATCCACTCGTTTGTACAGCTTATAATGCTGACTTCGATGGTGACCAAATGGCTGTGCATGTGCCGCTGACTTTAGAGGCACAGCTTGAAGCTCGTGCTTTGATGATGGCAACGAATAATGTGCTGCATCCTGCTAACGGCGATCCTGTGATTGTACCGACACAAGATGTGGTATTGGGTTTATATTACATGACACGCAAGATGGTCAATGTAAAAGGTGAGGGAATGATTTTTGCTGATGAAGAAGAAGTAATGCGTGCTTATGAAAATAATGCCATTGATCTACATGCTAAAATTAAAGTTCGTATTTTTGAGAACAAATCAAAAGACCAAGCGTCACGGCAGTTAGTAGAAACTACGGTAGGACGTGTTTTATTATGGAATATTTTGCCGGCAGGTTTACCATTTAATTTAGTAGATCAGCCAATGACTAAAAAAGCCGTATCAAAATTACTTGATATCAGCTTCCGTGAATTAGGTCTAAAAACGACTGTTATTTTTGCGGACCAGTTGATGTATTTAGGTTTTCGTCATGCCACTTACTCTGGTGTTTCTATCGGTATTGATGATTTGGTTGTGCCGAGTGAAAAAGGAAAAATTATTGCACAGGCTGAAAGTCAAGTGAAAGAAATTGAAAAACAATATGCCTCTGGCTTAGTCACACAAGGCGAACGCTACAATAAAGTGATTGATATCTGGTCATATACAAATGAGCAAGTTGCTAAAGCCATGTTAGATAAATTATCTAAAGAAACTGTCGTTACTTCTGACGGTAAAACTATTGAACAAGATTCTTTTAATTCTATTTATATGATGGCAGATTCTGGTGCAAGAGGTTCGGCTGCACAGATTCGTCAGTTAGCCGGTATGCGAGGTTTGATGGCAAGGCCAGATGGAAGCATTATTGAAACACCTATTACTGCTAACTTTCGCGAAGGGTTAGATGTATTGCAGTACTTCAATTCAACACACGGTGCTCGAAAAGGCTTAGCAGATACTGCTTTAAAAACAGCAAATTCAGGTTATCTAACACGCCGTTTAGTAGATGTGGCTCAGGATCTTGTGGTCACTGCTTATGATTGTGGTACCAAAGAATCTATTGAAATGAAACCGCACATTGAAGGTGGTGATGTAGTGGAACCTTTGCATGAACGTGTATTAGGTCGAGTCACAGCAGAAGAAATTATTAATCCAGAAACCAACGAAGTTTTAATTCCGCGTGATACATTGTTAGATGAAAAATTAGTTTCTGTGATTGAACATCATGGCATTGACCGTGTGAAAGTTCGTTCTGTGATTACTTGTGATACACATTACGGCGTTTGCTCTTTATGTTATGGTCGTGATTTAGCAAGAGGACATTTAGTTAACGTGGGCGAGTCAGTAGGCATTATTGCTGCACAGTCCATTGGTGAACCAGGTACACAGTTAACCATGAGAACATTCCATATCGGTGGTGCTGCTTCAAGAACAAGTGCAGCGAATAATGTTCAAGTAAAGACAGATGGTGTGATTAAATTAAATGATGTGAAAATCATTACGAAATTTAATGGAGAAAGGATTGTTGCATCGCGTTCAGGAGAATTATTAGTTCAGGATAAACAAGGACGCGAATGTGAACGTTATAAGCTTCCTTATGGTGCTGTTTTATCAGTACGAGATACTGAAGCTGTTAAAACAGGTCAAATCATTGCGCAGTGGGACCCACATGTGCATCCAATTATCACAGAAATTGCAGGGCGTGTGAAATTTGTTGATTTAGTAGATGGCGTGACGATGACACCGCAAACAGATGAAGTTACTGGCTTAAGCAGTATTGTAGTCACTGCCAGTAAACAACGCAGCGGTAGCGGTAAGGAATTACGTCCCATGATTAAATTAGTTGATGGACGCGGTAAAGAATTAATGTTGCAAGGTGGAAAAGTTTCGGCGCATTATTTCTTGCCAGAAGGTACGATTGTGAATTTAGAAGACGGTGTTCAAGTGAATGCGGGTGATGTGATTGCACGTATTCCGCAAGAAACTTCAAAAACGCGTGATATTACTGGCGGTCTGCCAAGAGTGGCAGATTTGTTTGAAGCTCGTCGTCCGAAAGATGGTGCTGTGTTGGCTGAAATTTCAGGTCAAGTCAGCTTTGGTAAAGGCACGAAAGATAAAGAACGTTTAATTATTACTGCACCTAATGGACATACACATGAAGAATTAATTCCTCGATGGAGACGTTTAAATGTATTTGAAGGTGAAACCGTTGTACAGGGTGAAGTGATTGCTGAAGGTGCTTTAGATCCACATGATATCCTTCGATTATTAGATGTGAATGCATTGACTGATTATATTGTAAATGAAGTGCAGGATGTTTATCGTCTGCAAGGTGTAAAAATCAATGATAAACACATTGAAGTTATTGTCCACCAGATGTTACGCAAAGTGGTGATCGAAGAATCAGGTGACAGCAGTTTCTTAAAAGGTGAGCAAGCTGAACGTTATTCAGTCATTGAAGAAAATGCACAACTGAAAACTGGAGGCAAGGTGTTAGCTATTTTTCATCCGGTTTTGCTTGGTATTACAAAAGCAGCGCTGGCAACGGAATCTTTTATTTCGGCTGCTTCATTCCAAGAAACCACTCGCGTGTTAACTGGCGCATCGGTGGCAGGTAAACGAGATAATTTACGAGGCTTGAAAGAAAACGTAATGGTAGGACGTTTGATTCCAGCAGGTACAGGCTATGCTTACCATCAGCAGCGAAAACAAGAACGTCTTGAAGCTGAACAGGCGGCGAAAGAACCCGTTTTAACAGTAGAAGAAGTTGAGCAAGCACTAAGTGATGCATTGAAGTCTTCTGATGATGGTGGTTCAGATGGACAACCGGCGGGAGCTTCAGAATAATTGTGTTAATTATTCAGTGAATAAACTGAAAGAAAAAGGCAGTAAAAAGCTGCCTTTTTTTATAGAGATAAATCATTTTTAAAAAAACTTACTTTTTTTCGAAAACTTGCTTGACTGAGGGCGTCCCTTTTATTAGAATCCCCGCTCTTTGTGCGCTGTTTCTTATTTATATATGAATTTAGATTAATTTTAGAGATTTCTGGAGAATTATATGGCAAGAGTTAGTCAGTTAGTGCGTAAGCCGCGTAGATCCCGAAATAAAAAATCTACCGTACCCGCGCTTAATCAGTGTCCTCAAAAACGCGGTGTATGTACACGCGTTTATACCACAACGCCTAAAAAACCAAATTCAGCTTTGCGTAAAGTAGCTCGTGTGCGTTTGACAAACAAACATGAAGTCACTGCTTATATTGGTGGTGAAGGACATAATTTACAGGAACACTCTGTTGTGTTGATTCGCGGTGGTCGTGTGAAAGACTTACCAGGTGTCCGTTATCATATTGTCCGTGGCAGCTTGGATACTTCCGGTGTGTCAGGACGTAAACGTGGCCGTTCAAAATATGGTGAGAAAAAACCAAAGAAATAAATGAGAATTAAATATGCCTAGAAGAAAAAGAGCTCCAAAGCGAAAAATTTTATCTGATCCACTTTTTAAAAGTGAATTATTAGCAAAATTTATTAATACCGTGATGCGTAACGGTAAAAAATCAGTCGCCGAAAAAACAGTTTATGGTGCTTTAGATTATGTAGTTCGCCAATCCCATGGCAAAAAGCAAGAAGGTGAAGAAGTAAGTGGAAGTGCTGGTCAGGGATCTGGCAGCTTAGACATTCGTACCAATGAAAAAGCTCGCGAAAAAGCATTAACAGTATTGAAACAGGCAATTGAGAATGTAACGCCTGTGGTTGAAGTTAAATCAAGACGAATTGGCGGATCTACTTATCAAGTGCCGGTTGAAATTCGTGCAGAAAGACGGTTAGCTTTGGCTATGCGCTGGCTATGTGATTTTTCGCGTGCACGGAAACAAGATTCAATGGCTTTAAGATTAGCACATGAAATGTTAGATGCTGTTAAAAATACGGGTGGTGCGGTGAAGAAAAAAGAAGATGTTCATCGCATGGCAAAAGCTAACCAAGCATTTTCACACTATAGATGGTAAGCAAAGATGACTCGACAAATACCTTTAGACAGAATTAGAAATATCGGCATTATGGCTCATATTGATGCGGGTAAAACAACGACTACCGAACGCATTTTATTTTATACGGGTATTTCTCACAAAATGGGTGAGGTGCATGAAGGCGCTGCAGTGATGGACTGGATGGTTCAAGAACAAGAACGAGGCATTACCATTACTTCTGCTGCAACAACTTGCTATTGGTTGGGTATGAGTCAGCAATTCCCTAAGCATCGTATTAATATTATTGATACACCGGGACACGTTGATTTTACCATTGAAGTAGAACGCTCGTTGCGTGTACTCGATGGCGCTTGTGCAGTGTTTTGTGCAGTTGGTGGTGTTGAACCTCAAAGTGAAACTGTTTGGCGCCAGGCAAATCGTTATGGTGTTCCTCGTTTAGGCTTTGTGAATAAAATGGATCGGGCAGGCGCTAATTTTTTAAGAGTAGTTGATCAAGTTAAAAATCGCTTAGGTGCTTATCCGGTTCCAATTCAATTGCCGATTGGCGCGGAAGAAAAATTTCAAGGTGTGATTGATTTAGTTGATATGAAAGCCATTTATTGGAATGAAGCTGATCAAGGGATGACTTATGAAGCTAAAGATATTCCTGAGAATATGAAAGCTGAGTGTCAAAAATGGCGTGAACATATGCTTGAAGCTGCTGCGGAAGCTGATGATACGTTGATGGAAAAATATTTAGAAACGGGTGACTTATCAGTTGAAGAAATTCGTAAGGGTTTACGTCTTCGTACTTTAAGGAACGAAATTATTCCTATGCTTTGTGGCAGTGCTTTTAAAAATAAAGGTGTTCAAGCTTTATTAGATGCCGTTATTTATTATTTACCTGCACCAACTGATGTGCCTGCTATTAAAGGTATTGATGAAGATGATCAAGAAGCCGAACGTCATGCTTCTGATGATGAGCCTTTTTCGGCGCTTGCATTTAAAATTGCAACCGATCCATTTGTTGGTACATTAACTTATTTCAGAGTATATTCCGGTGTGTTAAATTCAGGCAGTACAGTTTATAACCCGGTGAAACGGAAAAAAGAACGTATTGGTCGTATCCTTCAAATGCATGCTAATTCGCGTGAAGAACGAAAAGTAGTTTATGCAGGTGATATTGCAGCTGCTGTTGGTCTTAAAACTGTTACAACCGGTGATACGCTTTGTGATTTGGATCATGTAATTACTTTAGAAAGAATGGAATTCCCAGAACCTGTTATTTCTGTTGCGGTAGAACCCAAAACAAAAGCAGACCAAGAAAAAATGGGTGTTGCATTAGGAAAATTAGCACAAGAAGATCCTTCTTTTAGAGTGCATACTGATGAAGAATCAGGGCAAACCATTATTTCTGGCATGGGCGAATTACATTTAGAAATTATTGTGGATCGTATGCTCCGAGAATTTAACGTGGAAGCGAATATCGGAAAACCTCAAGTCGCTTATCGCGAAACGATTAAAAAGACTGTTGAACAAGAAGGAAAATATATTCGACAGACGGGTGGTCGCGGTCAATATGGGCATGTATGGTTACGTATTGAACCACGTGAACGCGGAGCAGGTTTTGAATTTTTAAATGAAATTGTCGGCGGTGTTATTCCAAAAGAATATATTTCGGCTATTGAAAAAGGCGTTAAGGAACAAATGGAAAATGGTGTCATTGCCGGTTATCCAGTGGTTGATACCCGCGTAGCTGTTTTTGATGGTTCTTATCATGACGTTGACTCCAGTGAAATAGCATTTAAAATTGCGAGTTCTATGGCATTTAAAGAAGGCGCACAAAAAGCTGCTGCTGTTCTTTTAGAGCCGATTATGAAAGTTGAAGTTGTCACTCCAGAGGATTATATGGGTGATGTAGTTGGCGATTTAAATAGGCGCCGTGGCATGATTCAAAACATGGATGAAAATCCCGTTGGTAAAATTGTAGGAGCAGAAGTTCCGTTGGCTGAAATGTTTGGTTATGCAACAACGTTGCGTTCTTTATCGCAAGGTCGTGCAACCTATACGATGGAATTTTTAAAATATGCTGAAGTACCTAACAATATTGCAGAAGAAATTACTAAAAAATAATTAAGAGGAAACAAACATGGCGACGAAAGAGAAATTTGACCGAAGCAAGCCGCACATAAACGTAGGAACGATAGGACACGTAGATCATGGAAAGACGACGTTGACAGCGGCGATGACGAAAGTGTTAGCGAAACATTTTGGCGGAGAAGTCTTAGCGTTTGACCAGATTGACAAAGCGCCGGAAGAAAGAGAGCGAGGCATTACAATTGCGACGGCACACGTCGAATATCAAACGGCGAAGAGACACTATGCGCACGTAGACTGTCCAGGGCATGCGGACTATGTGAAGAACATGATCACGGGAGCGGCACAAATGGACGGAGCGATTTTAGTGGTATCAGCTGCCGATGGACCGATGCCGCAAACGCGAGAACATATTTTATTAGCTCGACAAGTGGGCGTACCTTACATAGTTGTCTTTTTAAATAAAGTAGACATGGTTGATGATGCTGAATTGTTAGACTTAGTGGAAATGGAAGTTCGAGATTTGCTGAAGAAATATGAATTTCCCGGAGATCAAATTCCGATTATCAAAGGCTCTGCGTTAAAAGCCTTAGAAGGAGATACGAGTGACATAGGCGAAGGGGCTATTTTGAAATTAGCTGACACGATGGACAGTTATTTCCCCGAACCGAAACGAGATATTGATAAACCCTTTTTAATGCCGATTGAAGATGTATTTTCGATTTCAGGACGAGGCACAGTGGTGACAGGACGCGTAGAACGAGGGATAGTCAAAGTCGGTGAAGAAATTGAAATTGTAGGTATTAAAGACACCCAAAAAACTACCTGTACGGGTGTAGAAATGTTTCGTAAATTATTAGATGAAGGACGAGCAGGTGATAACATTGGCGTATTATTACGTGGCACGAAACGAGAAGAAGTGGAACGCGGACAAGTGTTAGCGAAACCCGGCAGTATTACGCCGCACACCCATTTTGAAGCAGAAGTCTACGTTTTATCAAAAGAAGAAGGCGGACGTCATACACCCTTTTTCAAAGGCTATCGGCCGCAATTTTATTTTCGAACAACTGACGTAACAGGAGCGGTGGAATTACCGGCGGGTGTAGAGATGGTGATGCCGGGTGATAATATTAAAGTGACCGTGAAACTGATAGCGCCGATTGCGATGGAAGAAGGATTGCGTTTTGCGGTTCGAGAAGGTGGTCGAACGGTCGGTGCGGGTGTCGTTACGAAAATTATTGAGTAGTTTTTAATTAGG
>Ga0208373_1003171_pt1 | contig 16560 bp, 19 predicted proteins | sample RifOxyC2_FD_184036 | JGI IMG/M metagenome (GOLD analysis project Ga0208373, IMG submission 184036) | Soil microbial communities from Rifle, Colorado - Rifle Oxygen_injection C2 (SPAdes) | ecosystem: Environmental > Terrestrial > Deep subsurface > Rock core/Sediment | place: Rifle, Colorado...
AGTTATTGAAAACGTAACGAATAAAGTTACCACAAGTATGTTAGGCCAGGGAGCCGAGATTCGTTAAGAAAGAGATCCATTGTATGAAGATAGATTATAAAAAACGGTACGCATTGCTTGCAGCATCAATTATCGCTATCGATCGTTTGACAAAGTACATGGTGATGTATAGTTTGCCACATTACAAAGTGAATTCTTTTGCTACGATTGATCTTGTGTTTAATCGCGGCATTTCTTTTGGTCTTTTTCATTCTCACAATGCTTTTATTTTTGGAGCTGTCAATGTTGTCATCGCATCGGTTTTGGCAATATTGTTAGCGCACACGTATGGACGATTAGTTTCTAAAAAATTAATAGTCGGTGAAATTTTTATTTTTGCAGGCGCTCTATCAAACATCATCGATCGTTATGTTTACGGTGGCGTTATTGATTTTATTGCGTTGTTTTATAGAGAATGGCATTTTGCGGTGTTTAACGTTGCCGACATGTTTATTTTTTGTGGAGTTGTTGTGATGCTGTTTGTCGAATACAGGGAATCATGCAAAAAAAAATAATATCAACTATTTGTCGATTCATAGCAACGCTTGGGCCGATTGGTTATTTTGCAGCTCCGGGAACTATGGGCACGCTTGCAGCTTTGCCGTTGGCGTACGCATTATTGACCTTTTCTGTTGCTTGGCAACTTGCGATCATTACGATCTTATTTTGTATGTCGTATGTGATTATTGATCAAGCGCTCAACAGTTTTACAACTGATGATCCATCACAAATTATTTTGGACGAAGTTATTGGTACGCTCGTCACGTTTTGCGGTTTGAGTTATAGCCCGGTTATATTTCTTACGGGGTTTGCGTTTTTTCGATTGTATGATATTTCTAAACCTTTTGGTATTCGCTCACTTGAAAAAATACCAGGATCGTTTGGCATTTTAATTGACGATGTTGGTGCGGGAATATTAGCTCACCTCATGTTACGATTAATGTTTGTATGATTTCACGTTTTTTATCATCACTCTATGTTTATGTTACGCATTTTTTATCGCCGCCATGTTGTTTGTATTGCCGCCAAAGTTTGGTGATTCGCCAAGCATTTTGTGCAAGCTGTGCGATACAAATTTTACCGATTGTGCCATTCGATTTTTATTTGGGCAAAGAAAAAGTTATAAAAATTTTTGCGGTATCCGCGTACAAAGATCCGTTGCGATCTTTAATTTTAGCAAAGCATCACGGTAACGAAACCAACATTCGATTTTTAGCAGATTTTATGGTTTGCCAACCGATGGTTACGCATCTTGATTTTGATATCATAACTTTTATTCCGTTGCACTGGACGCGTTATGCTTCGCGCGGATTTAATCAGGCAGAAATTATTGCCCAAGCCCTTGCAGAAAAAACAGGTCGACAAGTCATGCCATTGATCATTCGATCGAAGAGAACTCAATACCAAGCACGATTATCTTTGCAAGAGCGTGAGCTCAATGTGCAGAATGCTTTTGCCCTCAACGAGAAATATCGGCAGTTTATTGCAGGTAAAAAAATATTGATTGTCGATGATCTTTTTACGACAGGTTCGACCATAAAATCAGTCGCACATATTTTGTTACCATGTAATCCGGCAAAGATTGATGTTTTTGTCGCATGTCGAGTGGTCAGTTCCTAAGATTCTTGTAAATCGCACTCTCCTTTTGATAGAGTTTTTTTAAGGGAATAAAAAAGGGGTGATACGATGAAACAAATCATAAAAATAATAGCTGTTCTAGCAATTTTTTTTCAACAATCCATAGTTTTTGGTGAAGCGCCAGCTCAAGTAGCGGCTTTTAAGCAATCGATAGAAATTGGGATGGCAATTCCAAATTGCGCAAATTGTGATTTTCGTGGGACGCAAGAATTGATGGGTCTTGATGCGCATGGCGCACATTTACCAGGAGCAATTTTTCAGGCCTGTGTTCCCAGCGATGCCAATAAAAATACCATGATGATTTGTGTGCCAGGCCAACCAGCAAATTTAACGGGTATCAATTTAGCTAATGCCAATCTTTTTTCATCCTGCTTGGATGGTGCAATTCTAGATAAAGCAGATCTTACCAATGTAGAATTGAGTAATTCTTCAGCGCAATCAGCAAGCTTGAAGGATGCAAAAGTTGCAGGAATTATTACGACAAATTCGACTTTTTGTAACGCGATTATGCCCGATGGAGCAATCTGTACTGATAGTTGGATTGGTCAGGGAGTGACGATTGATTGTAAGTGTACTGATCAAGATAAAGCTTCGCTTGCATCAATGCAGAAGCCATTATCTGCTGCAACTACAACTACACCTTCTACAGCGCCAGCAGCAACTCCATCATCAAAAAGTTTTGTAAAAAAACCAGCGTCTCGAACAAAAAATTCTCAACCTAAGACAGCTTAAATCTTTTCACTCGCTTTTGCGCTGCGAATAAATAATCATCAGGTTGAAAATTGCTGAAAATAGTAGATAAAAGCAGGCAATCGTGCAATAAACCGGTAATGGGTTTAACTCTCGAGATATGATATTCATGCCTGCTCGTGTTAATTCTGTCACGCCGATGGCAGCAAGCAGGGATGTGCTTTTGACGAGCTGTTCGTATTCTCCGATGAGCGAAGGGGTCATAATCTTGAGGCTTTGCGGTAAAATTATGTAGCGTAGGGTCGATCGTAAAGAAAATCCTAACGCGTGGCAGCTATCCCATTGCCCTTGAGGAATTGCATTGATGCCACCTCGCACAATTTCCGTGACATAGCCACTGGCACAAATTCCCAAAGCGCACGTTGCGGCAGTAAATCCAGAAACATCCATGCCGGTGATCGATGGAATAACAAAATAACCGATCAGGATATGTACGTAAGCTGGAATCCCGCGCGTGACAAAACTATAGATTCGAATGGCGATGATGACAGGCTTTGACCCAATGCGCTGTGAGCTTGCAATACCAAGGCAGGTTCCGATGATTAAGCTGATGCTGCCAGCAACACACCATGCAGCCATCGTGACGTAAACACCTTGCAGAAGGAGTGGCGTGTAAGAAAGTAGGGTAGCCATCGTTACAGTCCCCATCGAGATTCAGCTTGCGCGATGAATCCATTTTCTTTGAGTTGATTGACTGCATCAGTAATTTGTGCAATCAATCCACTATTTTCTTTTTTGATCATGATTCCAACGCCATGCACTTGATCGTCTGCATCAAGGGCAATATCAAGCGTTTGAATTTCTGGGAATTTTGCTTTAAATTTCTTTGCGATTGCAGGTTCAACAAAGACTGCAGCAGCTTTGCCATATTGAATATTGAGCAGCCCAAGATCGATGCTTTCTGTCGGCAACTGAATAATATTTGGATATTTTGCAATCACGCTGTGTTGTGCAGAAGATGGTTCGACGCAGACCGTCATGCCGGACATGTCGTCAAAACTTGTGATGTTGGCTGGGATTTGTTGCCAAAAGAGCAGGGGATAGGATGTAAGATTCGTTCCTTGGTAGTGCACCATCGCAAATTTTTGTAAACGATCTTGTGTGATCGACATGCCCCAGATAATTGCATCGATTGAACCTTGGTCAAGCGCGACCAGCAATGATGACATCGAGCCTAAATCTTTTAAAATTAATGTTTGATCCATGGTTGCTGCAACTTGTTTGATCACGTCGATATCAAAACCTTCGTAATCACCAGATTGATTGATGCTGATCCATGGTGCGTACCCTGCAGCAATCCCGACCGTTAAGCTATTTTTATCGCCTGAGCTTTTTATCGAGCTATTTTTACTGAAGGAATACCAGCTTGCCAGAGCCGCAAAAAGGGCAATACCGATGAAGGTTATTTTATTAAATTTCATAATTTCATTTTCGTTATTTTGTTGATTGGTAGGGTGTTTAAATTAGTGACGCAGCTTGTGGCACTAATTATTATTATTTTTTATTTGCTTTGCTTTTTTTGATTGTAATATTGGTAATTAAATCTTGTTTTTCCAACTCTGTTTCAATTTCTGTAATCGTTGGCAGTTTACTTTTCCATTCTTTTGGTAGTTTATTCATAATTTCTGTTTGGTAGGAAGCGATGCCAACCGGAGCGTTAATATATTGCAGCGCGTATTCTGCGGTGTAATGATCTTTGTGCTTGCATAAAATTAATCCAATGGTCGGATTATCGGATTTGCTTTTTAATGTATTATCGATTGCAGCAAGATAAAAACTAATTTGCCCTGCATCGGTGTGAGCAAATTCGCGGGCTTTCAGCTCAACGACAACATAACATTTCAGCTCGATGTGATAAAAAAGAAGATCGATGTAATAATCTTTAGGCCCAACAACGAGATGATATTGCCGTCCAACCAAAGCAAAGCCTTTGCCCATTTCGAGCAATAGTTTTTGTACATTGTTGATTAATCCTTCTTCAAGATCTCGTTCCACATATTGTTCATGTAATGTTAAAAAATCCCAAATATAAGGATCTTTAAATGATTGTTGCGCTAAATCTGAATTGATAGCAGGTAATCTATCTTTAAAATTGGTGATTGCTTTACCTTGTCGGTTGTATAAATCTGATTCGATTTGCATTTCTAAAATAGTACGAGACCATCCGTTATCAATAGTTTTTTGTGCGTACCACAAACGCTCTTCATTGTTTTTGATTTTTTCAAGTAAAACAGCGTTATGTCCCCATGGAATCATGAAAATGGGAAGATCTGTAATTAGTGCCACAGCCCGTGGCACTAATTCATAAGCTAAGAAAAAAGCTTGCATTCTAAATAAATTTCGACGAGAAAAACCTGCTAATCCAGGAAATGATTTTTGAATATCTTCCGATAGTTGTTCAACAACAGATGAGCCCCAACTATTGATTTGTTGCCGTTCTGATATTATTTGTCCAATATACCAGTATAACTTTAAAAGTTCGGTATTAACCGCTGAAATAGCTTTAATTTGTGATTCTTGAATACGCTGTTTAATGGAGATCAGAGTTTCTGCATACTGCGTAACCTCTGATGAGTTTGTATCTATTTTTTTAATAATTTTTTTCATGATTTTAAGCCTTTATTTTTTATCATTCAGATTTTGTAGCTTCATTTTTTCTAAAACAGTTGTGTAGCCTTGATGGGGTTCTGTTTTTAAAAATCGAGCAACTCGCGTGATCGTTGCAAGGCTTGCGCCACATACTTGATTAATTTCGCGATAGGATAGATCACCATGTTCTAGTAATTTGCAGACACGCCACCGTTCTGCCATAGCGCCAATTTCTTGAGGAGTGCATAAATCTTTGAGGAATCGAGCAACTTCATCTTTATTTTCTAAAAGCAAAATTGCTTGATATAGTTCATCAGCAGAATTGTTTTGAGGTGCGCTTTGATTAATTTCCATGGTTTTTTGCTTTCAGATACAATTAGTTTTTGTGCTATCATGTAATAACAGTATGATGCTTAGGGGAGTTTTGTCAAGAGATGGAAGTTGTTATCAAAACTTTTTTGCAAGGAAGGTAAAATTGTGGTAATCTTTGGCCAACAAAGTTTATAATAATATTTTTGTAAAGGAAGTCGGAATGATGAATATGAAAACAGAAAAAAATTCTGTGGTCTCTTTAGTTCTAGTTGGGTCTCTTTTTCTGTTAACTGGTTGCTGGGGCGAAAAAGCAAAAGAAGGAAAAGCTGAATCGCAGTCAGCACAATCAGGAGAAAAAGGTGAAGTTCTTTTATCTATCGATGGCAAACCAGTTTTGTATGTTGATGATTTTGAAGATCAAAAAGCTATGGCTCAACAATCAAATCAACAATTGAATATGATTTTACAAATGATGCCAGATGCTGAATATTCGATGTTATTTAAAAGTATCGAAGCTGGCCATTTAATGAAAGAGTGGGTTTTACGTTCTGGAATCGATCAAAAACCTGAATTAGTAAAACAACGTCGTCAATATCATGATGCAATTGAGTTACAATTGTACATGAAATATTACGAAGATGCTCACCCAATTGAAGTGACAGAACATGAAGCAAAAGCTTACTACATGGCAAAACGTGAACAAATTCCTGGTTTAATTGTTACTCCAGCTGGTGTTGATATTGTGTTTGCTGATTTTGATAGCAAAGCAAAAGCAGAAGCGTTTGCTGCTAAAGTTAAAGATGGTTCAGACAAACATTTTAAAGCTGCTGCAAAAGAAGCTGGCGTTAAAGTTGAATCTATGGTTATTGGATCTGATAGTGCAGTCAATGAGTCATTAAAAAATAGCGTGATGGCTGCAACTAAATTCCCTTCAAAAGAAGTGGTAAAAATGAACGACAATTCATACAGAGTTGTTGGCATGTTGAAGAAAAAAGATGCTGAGTACAGAAGTTTTGACACTCCTGAAATCAAAAAAGGCATCACAGAAATGTTGAAAAATGAAAAACGTGAAGTTGAGTTATCAAAGCAAGTTGAAGCTTTAAATAAAGAATATAACGTTGTTGAAAACATAGCTTATTTTGAAAATAAAAAACAAAATCAAGCAAAAGCCTTAAACAAGGCGGAACAAATTGTTATGCAAGCGCAACAAGCTGCACAAGATGCAAACGATGATCAAGGCATTTTGTTAGACGATAAGATTTAATTGTAGTAAGTTTTGTTGTTGAGCTATATTAAAAAATAATAGCTTAGCCCTTCATTTTCTGCGAAAATTCCGGGAATCATGGTGGGCGGCGGCCCATAATCGCTTTTAAATATTGCGTTGTGAGGCGCAGCCCACCCCGATTCCGACGATAGAGAATTTTCTCTATCGTCGGCTTTTAGACTATTTTAATCTAAGGTGCTATACATTGAATTTCAAAAAAACAGTTTTAATATTTCTAGTTTTGCCTGCGATATCGCGGGCAGAGTTTATGCTTTTAGATCAAGGCGTTATGGTGATTAGTGGTCCTGTTACAAACACGATGATTACTCACACTGATGTTTTTGATAAACTTAATTTAGATGGAACCCCAATTACGTTGGAACATCAAATTAAGATGGAAATTATTCGACAAGAAGTGATTGCAGATAAAATGCCAATGGATGAAACTGCTGCAGATAAATATCTGGCTAACATTCAAAAAACTAACAATTTAACTCTTGATGATTTAGAAGAGCTTGCTGGCCAATGTCGTCGAACATTCTTTGAATTAAAGCAGTTGCTGACCTTGCAATATACGTACGATTTCTTTTTGTATCACAAATTTAGAGCGCACTTAGTTCCTTCAGATCAAGATGTTATCGATTATTGTGAAGAACATCCTGATGTCGAGCCGGGCCACTGTGTGATTCAAGTTGCGTTTGTTGATTTTACCGAAGATAACAAAGAGCAAGTTGCGGAAAAATTACAAGGCATTATTGCAGGATCTGTTTCTGATAGTTCTATTGAATGGAGCGATCCTATCAAAGTGAATATTGTCGATATTGCTGATGATAAATTGTTTATCAATGATATGACTGCAGGGCAAATTCATCTCATCGAAGATAAAAAAAGTTTTGAATTGTATCGACTTGTTGAAAAACAAGATGAACATGTTGTCCCTGTTGCAGATCGTAAAGCATTTGTTATTGATCTTTTAAATCGCAAGATGTACGAAGATTTATTGAGCAAATACGAAGAGCACATGCTTGATAATGTTGCAATTATTAAATTAATGTAACGTTAGATTTTTTAGAAAAATAGAAAAACCGCGGATTAAAACCCAGCGGTTTTTTGCTTAAAAAATTTGATACCATTGACTTTTTTATCACAAAAAATCGATTCTTAGTTTTGTGTTGTACAAAGATTAAAAATTCAATGGTATAAAAAAGAGATGGCATGAAAATAAATAAAATGATGGTGGGATTGTTATTTTTAATGCAAAGTTTCAATATTCTTTTAATTGAACCAGTTCAACGAATCGAAGTAATATCTCATCCTTTCAGCCATGAGAATGTACGAGAAATTCGACAAGAACCAAAACAAGTAATTGTAAGTGAAGAGCTTCATCGTCAGCAGATAGAAACTGCAAAGTTGAATCATCAGGAATTAAATAAAGAGTTCTATGCTAAAAAACAAGCTGCAGAGCTTCATCAGCAACCATTACCTGAATCTGATAAGAATTTTGCACCGTCTATGTTTTCGAATAAAAAATCAATTGATTTTGATCAACAAGTAAAAGAACAATCAGGTCTTACATCAGCTACACAGGCTGAAGATGGATGGCAACTTTTTAATGAACATGATTTTCGATGGAATACAGCGGAGAAAGAAAATAAACCTGCAGAAGATCTTTCTAAACAAGCAAAAATTAAAGGCAGGGCTGAACGAATTATTGATTTTAAAGATCTTGCGCAACAACAATCTTTAAAAATAAAACAACAAGCTCAAGAACCGAAAATTCAAGAATCGATAGAAAAAGAATCAATTAAGCTAGATCAAAGAAATATTATGCAAGCAGAGTTTGATCTTTCTAAAAATGTGTTGGAAAGAGCTGCAGAAAAAAAGATAAATTTAGATTCGGCGTATGAAACGTTTTATGTAAAAACGAAAAATAATTTTTTAAAAAAATATTTTACATCGAAAGATAGTCCAGAACAAGCGCAAAAAAGCGTTGCTACTGCTAACGAAATAAATGAACGCGCTCGTAATTTACCGATGACAGGCCGTCAAATTATTGTCGATGTTTGGGCTGATGTAAAATTGAAAGAATCGAATACAAATTTGAGCAAAGTTAAAAAAGCTTACGCTCAAGCAAAAAGAGTTTTGTCGTTGCAAGAAAAAGTTGAATATAAAACAAGAGTTACAGAAAAAATTATAAAATCGAGCTTAGATAGTATATTTGGTGTTGATAAATATTCTGCAGATAGCAACGTAAAATTATCAGATAGTGCTCGAAATGAATTGAATAAAGAAATAGAACAGCATCAAAATATATTATTTAGTAAAAGTTATACTGATGCTCAACGTCAGCAAGCAATTGCAATGATTAAAGATCTTGCGATAAATAAAGTAACTTCAGGTATCGCAAAATTTACAACAACAATTGAATTGGATGGAACATATCGTTCAGAAGTTTCTAGCGAGGGTATAACTTCGCAATCAGTTTTTGATCCTGCAGGTAAAGCTGTCAGTCGAACATTTTCTGTGTTGGATGACAAGCATCAAGAAATTAAATTTGAAACTAAATTTGATCCAACCCAAAAGAAAGTTGTAACAAAAATGTTTGATGTGCAAGGAAATTCAACAGAATTAACAGCAAATGGTGCGCAACTGGTTGATCAATGGCGAGCTTCGCATGTAGCTACTATTGTAGCGAAATCAACGTTAAAGGCTATTTTGTATGGAATTAAAATGACTCCCTATGTTGCCTATTGGGCTTTAACAACACCACATAATATTAAATCTATTTGTACGATGCTGGCTATAGAAATTTCCAAAACATCTGTTTTGACAGTTGCGAAAGCAGGTTCTTTAGCAGTTGGTTTTGGATATCAAGAACCTGTTATGTCGACCCTTTCCAATCGAATTGGCGCTTCTTTAAGCGGTAGTAATCGAGGCTGGATGAGTGCAGAACCAGATCGAGTTTTTAGGAAAGGTAGTAAAATATCGAACTGGCTCAATAAGATTCAGGGTAAACCAGAACCAAACGAAGCGATAAATCCTGACGAAGAATATTATACTTGTATGACGTTGGTTCGTGATACGGTTGGTCATATACGTCCGCAAGAAAATGCTTATTTGTATGGGCCGATTAGTTTTGATCCACTTGGTTTTAACTCTCTTGCACCACGCAAGACAACAAGTAATGCTGCAGCAAATAAAACTCAGGCACTATAATTTTTATGGTGTTGTACAATCAGCATCATCAAGATCATTGTGAAGTTGTAACGTTTTTTCGATGAGATTGGTTGATCTGCTTTTTAAATTTTCTTTTGAGTCAAAATAATTTTTGAGCAATGTTTCTAAATCCATTTCGCTTGATACAGCGCTGCGGTACGATCGTGTTTGTAAATCTCGTAGAGGAATAATTGCGACAAGATACATGCTATGACTGCAGGCAAGTTGAATTTTTTTAACATCAACTTGATCGATCATCGTAGGCGTTAATTTGTACGTAATTTTAATAATTGCATCTTTAAGGTTGTGTTTTTTGAGTGCGATTAAAACTTGCGAAGTATGGTCAAGCTCTTCTTCTAAAACGACGTCGACTTGAATAAATGGGCGAGTTGCAAGTTGTATGAATTCAAAAGAACATTTTTTATTTTGATCAATTGAGACAACACAAAATCCTTTTTCTTCTTTTCGTTCGCCAAAATCAATACGATCGATTGAGCCAGAATAAATAATAGGAATGCCGCCTTCGTTAACGTTTTGAAAGCGATGTAAATGGCCAAGGGCAACATAATCAAATGGAGGTATTGCAAGTTGCGAAGGCATCAGCACTGGATCATTGCCGTAAATTGCTTTGCGTTCTGAGCCAGAAAATAATCCATTGCTCACCGTTAAATGGCCAGCTAAAATTGCAGGCAAAGTTGGGTCTAATTTTGCAGCTAATTTTTTAATAATTTGTGCAAGCGCTTGCGAAATTTGTTCCGTAATTTCGGTAGCTGTTTGTACGTTGTAATCTTCTTTGAGGGCTATGTTGTGGCGATTTGGCCAAGGAATACCAACAATTTGTATCGGGCCAGATTTTGTTTGCAATAGTAATGAATCTGGTTTTGCAAAAAGATGAAAGCCATCGATTGGCAAGCATGCAAAAATATCGAGTGAATTTGCTTTACCAAAGCTGAGTGGATTGTCATGATTACCCACAACAATAACGACAGGAATTTTTGCCTGGTATAATCGCATAAAACACCGCATTAACAATTTTTGTTGCGTCGGGCTTGGCGTTGCAGTTTTGTACGCATCGCCAGAGAACATGAAAAAATCAACATCATGCTTGATCGCGTAATCGATGCACGTGTTGAGCGATTGTTCGAAATCTAATAAACGAGAATGGATACCAGTTTTTGGATCTATTTTCCCGTAATTTTCCATCCCGAAATGAATATCTGCTGTGTGAATAAATTTGATCATTTTATAATTTCTTAGATTATTATTTAATAAAAATCGTTATTTAATCTAAGTTGCGACCTAAAATTTATTTTATAAAAGCCGACGCTTTCACATTCGTTCAATCGTCGGATACAGGTGTGGCGGTGGCCACTAAGCACTAAAAATAGCGCATTAGTTCCGCCGGACTCCAGGCCCCCGGAGTTTTCGAAGAAAACGCAGGGTTAAAAATAAGTCATAACTTGAGTTATTAAAATAAAGTCTATCATAGAAATTTTTATATGAATAAATAAAATCAAAAATTGATAATCTTATCGTGGGCCGCTTGTATATTTTACTCTTTGCACTTCGCCGATATCACTCCAACTTCTATATTCTGCAGGAGAGCTATAATATTGGCGCGGGTAATAAATTTCTACAGCGTTTGTATGTTCCAGAGAGCATTTAGGTCTTTGTATCTGATTATTTTGCATGTCAGCATACGCATCAGTTTTAATAATCCCTTGCGAACCATTATTTTTTAATGCTTTTTCAGCAGCTTGTTTTGATAGTTTTTCATTCAATCGATCAGAAGCTTGATTTTGGATGTTTGTAGCTTTTGCTACAACCTTGCGAGAAACTTTAGTTTGAGTCTTTAATTTCTTTGTTTTTGCGGTTAATAGAGTATGAAACATACAACAAAGAAAAAATGCTAAAGCGTATTTTTTATAATAATTCACATTTTCTATATTTTAGATTGTTTTCATATAGAAATATTATACCATAATTGAGTATGAGGTAAAGTCTTTGCGCTTGTATTGCAGTAATAAACAGAGCATTTTGAAGAAAATTATATCAATTTTTGTATTTGACTCTATGAAAGGTTACAGTTAGTGTAACTTGCTAAGGAGTTGAATCTATGCAACCTATAAAAATTTTATTACATTGGTTAGAGCATAATGCCGATGAGCAGCGCTATTTGTTTGTTTTGCAGGATTTACATGTGTTGCTTCCTCATCTTAATGATGTTGCATTTAAAACATTCATGACCAGGGCGGTTACATCTGGGTATTTAGATAGGTTTTGTCGAGGATTATATGCTTACAAAGCCGCAACATATTCTCAGGGATTGTTGTTATTTCATGCTGCGGCATATTTGCGAAGTGATCAATTTAATTACATTAGCCTTGAAACAGCTTTGAGTGATGCAGGAGTTATTTCGCAAATACCGATTAATTATATTTCGATCGTGACGTCTGGATCTAGTAGTAAAATAGTATGTGGCAAATTTGGAACTATAGAATTTGTGCATACGTAGCAAAAACCAACAGATGTTATGAATCAACTTGTTTATGATGCAGATTGTAGGTTATGGCGTGCGACTGTGCGACTTGCTTTAAAAGATATGAAAAGAATGCGTAGAAATTGTGATTTAATTGATTGGGATGTTGCAGATGAATTTATTTCATGATGAAATGTCTCATTTTTTATCACAAGAACAAATTAAGACAATCGCTGATCAAAATAATATGTGGAATTTTATTACGTATTTGATGGAAGATTTGCAAAAGCAAATTCATAAAAATTTGGGGAAATAATTGAGATGAAAAAACGTAAATTTGCTCAAAATAAATTATGGCGAGACAAAGCGTTCAAGATGCTTGAAGGTACAGACTCAGTTATTCATACTCAAGAACTTGATGATGATCAATTTACTCAACAATTACGAGTGAAATTGTTAGAAGAAGCGCTTGAAGTACAAACAGCTGTAACACAAGAAGAATTGATGAGTGAAATTGGTGATGTGTTGGAAGTGCTTGATACAATCGTACGTTTGCATAATTTATCGCCACAAGATATTACAACTATGCAGCAACAAAAAAAAGAGTTACGAGGTGGCTTTGATGCTCGTATATTTGTTACTTTTGTAGAGCATATTCCTGGAAGTTTAGGTGAACAGAATTGTTTGAATGATCCACTAAAGTATCCAGAAATTTTAGAATGAACTGTTTCAACAACTAAGGTTATAAAAGCAAAGCCTATCATGCAAATTGTACATGATAGGCTTTGCTTTTATAACCTATGAGAACTTTCTGTCTCGCCAAGGATTGCACCAGTGAAAAGAAGATAAAATATTTGATCCTTTGTAGTAGTTTTGGTATTTTTAACAGACAGAATGAAATTCTGATTTTAGTAGGGGTTTGATAATGGAAATAAAGTATCGATTTTTAATCTGCATGCTTTGGTTTTTTTTTATTGTAAGGCTTGATGCTCGAGATGATAAAAATAACATGTCTATGCAATATCCCATTGCAAGCTTTCAAACTCATTTTACGCAAATAAATCAAATTGAAGAAGATTATTATAATTTAGTGACTCCGCAAAATTCTGGATGGACAATTTCTAGTTCAAGCCAAGATTGGTATCAACAACACAGACAATTTGTGTTGAGTCATGTAGTTTGTGTGCCATGGCAAGGCAAAATAATTAAAATTACTCCAGAAGATATTCATCTTATTAATCGTATTTGTGCAGATAATCCTCATAAGGATCAAGATGCTTTACGCATACAATTGTCACAAAGTTCAGCTTTTAATTATGCACAGCATTTTTTTAATGGGGATAATTTATTACACGCTTTTACGCCAGATATTTTTATTGACGCAGCGCATTTTAAAAAAGTTTCTGCTGCTGACTATCGAATTAAAAGGTTGCAAGATGCTGCAAAAGATGCGGTGCAGGATCGACATAAACGAGAAAAATCGAAATTAGAATCTAAGCAAAAAGCAGAAGCAAATGTTGTAAAAAAATTATCAAAATCAGAAAAAAAGAAAGTTGATAATCGTCATAAACAAGAGTCGACTGCTTTAGAATATAAGCACAAAGAAGAAGCTAAACATCCGCTTGGTGTAAAAAATAAAACAGTTCAAAAATCTTCTATTGCAGCCCCAGGTCGAGAAAAAGCAGATTCTCAAGTTCAAACTTCAAAAATTTTAGTGCAAGATTTACAAAATCTACGCGTACAAAATCAGCTTGCAAAATCAGATGATAATTCATTTCAAAAAATTATGGAACATCGATCGAAAGTGATTGATAATTCCATAAAAAATTCAATACCAACTGTGCAATCTATAAAAATTAATCCGCAGACCGCAGGCTTTTTACAGGCTCAAGGAATTGATACGCAGCAGTTTGCGCAGATTGAAGGTTTGCCAATTCAACATCAATTAACGCAAGAACTTATCGAAGTTTTAGATGGAGTTGCAGATTTTGCCATGCAACATCGTCATGAATTATATCAAACTCATCTGACTAAATATTGTGCGCATCTTGCATCGATGACACAACAATCGAACATGCAAGGAGCTTTGCAGCAAGCGATTAATGGCACCAACTGTTGCCATGGCATACAACATTATTTGATTGGCATGGTCAGTGGTATAGAACAAAAATATCAACAATTTCAAACAGCGCTTGATTATTTTGATACCGTGCTTGATCAGTATCGTAATTTGATTGCGCTGCACGCAGTTCAGGGAAGAATTTTGACTCATGGTTTAGAAGCAATCATCACAGCGGGCATGATCGCAGCTCCTGCAACGACAGTTGTCGCGACTGGAATTATGATTGGTGCGACAGCTTATACCATGGCGCCATTGTGTGCCCAAGCGATGATTGATACGATTTCCTTTGGCGGTGCATGCATTACAGGAAATTGGGATAAAATCACGAGCGATCTGGATAGTTTTGGCAAATTTATCAGCAAACCAGAAACAGTTGCTCGCATGGCAGAATTAGCTGGCGGAGCTGCAATACCAACACCAAATTTGAGCAATCTTGTCGAACAGATTTTATCGTTGCGGCCGGTGATCACGTCGGTACAAAATGCATCAGGAGAAATGGTGCAGTCATTGTATCTCATGACAAAAAATCAACTACAAAAAGTATGGCAACAATCAGCAGAGTTGCTACAACTTCCAGAATTTGTAAATTTTAATGCAAAATTTCAAAAGATTTTAGGAGTTCGCTTTTTTGATATTTTACCCAAATCGCCGTTAGTCCGCCATAGCCTTGGCGACGGCTGGAATCCAGCATTAGCAGGAATGGAAACAGGTCTTCTAAGTTCAGGTGAGCAAGCATCGTTAACAAGTTTATTTACTCAAGCTGAAGGGGGAGTAGTTGGTGACGTGATAAAATCAGGAGTTTCTCAGATTGGATCACAAGTAATTCAAAATATTTCACCAACAGATTTTTTAATAACTGAAGTTGGTAAAAACATGCTTGAAGTTATGACAAAACCTTATGAACAAACGATTTTAAATAATGTTGTAAAAGAATATAACAAGCTTATTGCAAATCAAGCATCTCAAGAAACTATTCATACATTTTGCAGATGTCATGAATTATCTATTGTTCCAAAAGAAGTTTCAGCAGATATTGAACGATTGCATGCAATATTTAAGGATAAATATTTAGGATTGCCAGAATTTAGTTCTGAAAATCAATATTTAACAATCCAGATGCGTCATATTTTTCATCCTAGTTTACAGCCTAAATTAGATGCGAATAATCAAATGATACAAAAAGTTAATTTAAATGGATTTCATCATGATGAATCTGCTGCTTTAGAAAAATCAGGAATGTTAGAATGGAGAAATAAAATTTATGGCAAAGCAGAATTTGGAGCAGAAGAATGTTTTATGGCAGATTCTGATTGGGGTCAAGATATTATTTGTAACAATCAAAAAACTTTCTTTCCTTCCAGTTGGTCACGAGAAAAAGTTACTCAAGTTATATTTGAAGCTGCTCAAAATAGAATAAAAATTTTAAACGAAGAAGGAACCGGAAATTTACTACGCCGTTTATATGAATGTAAATCATTGGATGGATTAATGATTAATATTCTTATTAATTCTAAAAATATTATTATTTCTGCATATCCTAGTGAAAATAATTTTTAAGGCTAAAAATGAAGCAATATATAACAATGTTGAAAAATGGAGATTCTTTATATTATCAAATTATAGAATCGATGGATTATCGTTTTGCTGTAATAAGTCGTTTATTAAGGCCTTATTTTAGACCAGGAGAACTTATAGATTGGTTAATGGATGATAAAAAAGAATCAACAGGAAATGAATGGGTAAGTATTGATAAAGAACGTGGCGTTATAGCTTTGTATGATGTTTCAGATTCAATGGATGAAACTTATACAGGCGAATATCTTCTTCCTGAAAAACGATTTGAAATGTCGGTAAAAAATTTTGCAGAAATTTTGTATCAATGGGAACAGTTACGAATAAGTCGACCAGAAATTATTTTAATTGTTCTTCATGAAGATAATCATGTTTCTTTAGAAACTAATCCAACTATTATCAAAGAATATCAAGATGCAGGTTATGCTTTTGATATCAATAAAAAACAATAAAGCTTACGAGATTTTTTACGGTATAAATTATTGGAGTTTAAAATGAATAAAATTTTAGTTGTGATGGTAGTGGGTGTAGCTTTATTGGTTGGATTTTTTTATTGGCGGAATCAAAATAATAACAACC
>Ga0208373_1003172_pt1 | contig 16557 bp, 10 predicted proteins | sample RifOxyC2_FD_184036 | JGI IMG/M metagenome (GOLD analysis project Ga0208373, IMG submission 184036) | Soil microbial communities from Rifle, Colorado - Rifle Oxygen_injection C2 (SPAdes) | ecosystem: Environmental > Terrestrial > Deep subsurface > Rock core/Sediment | place: Rifle, Colorado...
TGCCACACATTCTGACTCGCCGCATTGGCAGAAACCGCAGTCACTGCACCTGCCGGAACCTGTGTGTCTATGGTGATCTCGCTCCATCCAGTTTCATTGGCATCTGCTGATGTACGATCAGGACCAACTGGCGGACTCACATAATCATCATCCGTCATAAAACTTGCAGCGCCTTTATCAACTCCTAACGATTGCCCTTGCACTGTTACTCGATCCCGTTCTTCTGCTTCTGATGGTTCAATGGCACAAATACCTGGATATACTGTTTGATTAACAGTATATACACTAGTACTTTCTGTAGAACCATCATATTGTGTTTGAACTTGAATAGTATGTCCTTGTTCTTCTAGAGTTTCAGGAACCTCTGCAATAATTTGTGTATCTGTCCATGTATCACCACAACGATCCGAATCTGGCCATGCTGTTTCAATGGAAGCAGAATCATTAATTGTATTCCAAAATACATTTCCTTTTTGTGCACCAAACATACATCCATCAATGGTGGCCCAGGTACCATGGTCACCATCTGTTGGAGAAAAACCAGTAATGACGGGAGTACAATGATGCGTTTCTATATCGCATGTTGATTGTTGCTCAGTACCATTTTTACAGTCTACACAATCTGCATCACTGGTACAGTAACCCAAATCTACCGTAAATGACGCATCGTCATCAATTTCTGTTGTACCGGTAATGCTTCCGGTAAGAGTTGCTGTTCCTTCATTATTTATATCATTTCCAGAAACATACACATTTTGAGTTGATTCGCTCCCTGGTTTATCGCCCTTTCCAAAATTTCCTATATCTTTTCCATCAGGTTCTGTCAAAAACCAAGCCCAATCATAATCTTCTGCGCGTAATAATTGACACTCTGCATCATACGCAGAGCCGGTATAATCTTCTTTTGCAATATCACTTCCTTTCCAATAAGAATTTTGAATAGAAGAAGATGGCGCAACATTGACACTTTCTACTGCGCAGAGTTCAGAAGAATTACGAGTCTTAAATCGTAATACGTATGAACTATTCATGTGCACCCCATTCTTATTCTTTACTCCATCTGTAATGACTAATTGATACCAAGTGTTTGGCTGTAAATATTTTGATTCTGTTATTTTATATTGAAATCCATACAGTGTTTGCTCATTATACGTATATGACCATTCTTTGGTAATAAAATCACCGGCTATTGTTGTGTAAGAAAATTGACTATCGAATGCCTCATCTCCCGTATTAAACTGCTGTAAAGACACATTGTTTGTTGAAAAACTACTGATATCCATTTCTTGATCAAAAAGTATTCCCATGGTTGCATTAATACAAACGTTTTCTGTGTTCGGTTGAGGATTAGGAACAGGATAAATACCATTCTGCTGATCACATGAATTAATTGTGACAACCTGTGGACCAGCTTCACATGGTGAATGATATTGACGACCATTACTATTGAGTTGCGTTGTGGCATCAAATACACTGACCCAAAATTCTCCTTGTGATAATGAAGCGCTCGTCGTACCAGTAATGGTTGTATCATTCCATGTAGTAATATCAGCATTAAATACTGAATTTTCACCACTCATTAATGTGAATGGAACTTGACTACTACCTCTCTCATCATGAAAACTATCTCCGGTGACAGTAAATGGCGCAGCAGCGGCATTGCCACAATTTGGCTGTACTGCACATAAATTTGGACGTTTTACATTAGAAAATTCAAAATAACGCATATTTGAATGGCGGGCATTTGATCCGTTGACTACCTGCATATATGCCACATCTCCTGTTTTCCATTGTCCTTCTGTTCCATCAGCAACATTAGTATACGTTGCCGGTATTACTACCACAATTTCTTCGTTTGACCACACTTCTCCACATGCTTCTGGCATAGAAACGGTTGAAATGCGAGATCCATCTGCGGAACGCAAATACACTTTACTTGTCGCTGCATTATATGCACCAAAATGCTCACCAAAAAGAGTGACATATTGACCAGCGGGTCCATTTGATGGATCTAACGAATAAATAAATGGACTATCTACAGCGAGTACATCACTTGATGATTCACTTTTTTCTCCTGCAACACTCACTGCTAGTGCTGTATCGCTCGCACCAATGGCTGTACGCATGATGATTTGATTTTGCACTTGTTGTTCATCTTCTAAACAGTAATCTCCCACTGCAGTGTTTGTTTGTACATTTCCTAAATGATCTGTATTAAAACATGTTTTAAAATCTGCTGATGCCCACACAGTATTTTTCTCAAATAATATTTCTGGATGCGGTCCTAAATATAATCCATTAATGGTTAACGTTGTAGAACCATATCCAACACATGTACCATTTTGACAACTGCCAGAACCACATTCTACATGACTGGTACACGCCCCTCCGTCACGCACACCGGCATACTCCCCATAAAAATCTGCATCAGGAGTGATTGATGTAATCACCGGCATACATTCAGCATTTTCACCTGTTTCCCAGGTAATAGGATCTTCGCTTTGCGAAGCAGCGGGGTCATACCCATAAAAATTATCCACAGGAGCACCTTCTGCAATACCATCAGCATCACCATCCAGCGGGTTACCACAATAATCAGTGATTGCGCCTGCAAAATTTTGTGCCGAATCACCACCATATAACCGAGTACTATAATACGAAAAAGCTGTTAATACATTTTGTGGTCGTGCTTGTGCATAGTCAAAATTTCCACCAAAATTCCATCCTCTCAAATCTACAGGCGCTGTCCAATCTGGTGCTGTTTGTGCATCTTTCGATCCTGCTGAAGCTAAAAGATACGCCACATCATCATTAAATGAAGAAACTAACATCGGCTCAGAAAAATCGAAATTAATAACGGTGTTTAAACAAATATTGATTGATCCATCGGAAGGAAATGGAGAATTACAACTATCTTCTACTCCGTCACCATCGATATCTATACAATTGACCTGTACGGTAGGAGGTGTCTCATCTTTTTCATCTCCGGTAGTAAATGTCCAAATATAAGAGGAAGACATGGCAATGCGATCATCAATACCGTCCTCATTTATATCATTACTTAATATGCCGCTTGAACCACCAGCAATGACCGCTTCGTACGTTGTGTTCATTTCTAAATCTGTGTCCGGAATGAAATTAAAATCCTGTGTTTGTTCACCTGGGCCAAATCCAATTGTGCCTGCCACAACATCTCCTTCGCACTGTCCGGTTTCTACCCCGTCAGCTTTGGTACACTTCCCAGAAGCACATCCATTATTTGTTGAACACGCTGCTCCATTTTGCGCACCATTATATATATGTATATACCACGTATCTTGATTGATGCTATTTTTATCTACAAAATCACTCATACGTACCTGTACCGCACATAATGATGCACCAGTTTCACCCGCTTCAGGATCAGTTGCCAATACATAAAAACCAGAACTTCCATGTGGGATGGAACCGTTGCCTCCGTTATACGCAGTTTTATTTACTTCACTCGAATCGCTGGCAAATTTTCCTAAAATCCACAAAACCAGACCCCAAGAAGCTAAAATAATCAATAAACCAATAACCGCACCTTTAATAATGGCCTGCGCTTTTTTTACTTTTTCTTCATTGCCTTGTGCTGTTAACCATAAAAAACCAGCATATAAAATAAAACAAACAGCAATGATTGAAAGAACACTCAAAAAAATGTTAATAACCAGTGTAATGATTTCAATTGGATCATTATTTCCTAAACCAATGTCAATATTTGTATTGATTTGTGCGATTGCCCTGTGCGCCTGAGCAATAAAAAGAACACTGCTCAAGAACACTACTTTTCCAATAGGACAAATTGCTCTATTGAGGGAATTCGCAAAGGTCTTCATTTTTTTGATGATTATGAATTAAGGATAGATGATGAAGAAGACAAACACTCTTCAACAATTGTTTTGACTCGATTTCCATCCGCTTTCCCTTTGAATTCTTGCATCGCTTGCTTCATAACAAATCCAAATTCTTTCTTCTCTGCAGTGCGTATTATTTTTTTAATAGCCGCGCGTATTTCATCATCTGATAATTCTTGTGGAAGATAGTGTTGGATCAATTCATATTCTGTTTCTTCCTTTTTTGCAAGATCTTCTCTTTTTCCCATATGAAAGGCAGCTGCTGACTCTTTTCGTTTTTTTGCTTCTTTTTTTAAAACAGAAATAACCACTTCATCTGTAAACGTTTGTGGTTTATTGCCGGTTTTAGCAGTATAAATTAATGCAGATTTGACCATACGTAAAACCGCAACCCGTTCTGGTTGTTTTTCTTTCATTGCCGCAGTCAAATCTGAAAGAATTTTTTCATACAAAGACATACAGATTTTTTGTTACTTCTTTTTCTTTCCTTTACCAAACTGGGGCTCTTGAACTTTCAATTTGCCGGTTTTGATGAGCAAAGTTTCTTCTGTTTTTTTACGATTGCGATGAATTGCATCTTTTCGGAGTTGATTCTTTTTTGGTTTTTTCTTAAAGAATTCATCTTTTTTCTTCTTCTTTAATAAACCAATTGATTGCACTTTTCGCGAAAAAAGCCTCATTAAACTTTCATTGGATTGTTTGTCTTTTTTAACAACTTGAATCACACGTTTTCACCTTTCCTTTCTATGTTTTTATTAATTAGATTCCACTGAAAATATACCAATAATGGTTGGCTATGTCAAACTACTATGCGCGATGCCTGTTCAATGAAGTACGGGCACAAAATTTTGTGCCTCTCCAACATATACCTACACGGTAATCTTAATCGGTTCTCCGCCAACAAGGTGCAAATGAAGATGTTGTACAATTTGACCACCATCATCTCCTACATTCACCACTATTTTATATCCAGATTGATCAATGCCTTTTTCTTTGGCAATAGCAGCTGCACGAACCATCAGTTTTCCAAGTAATGGAGCATCTACTTCTGCTGCGGTATTCAAATCACTAATGTGTTTTTTTGGAACGAGCAAAAGGTGCACCGGTGCTTTTGGATTAATATCCGAGAACACGACCATGTCATCATCTTCGTACACCGTATTTGATTCTGCCTCTTTGCTTATAATTTTACAAAAAATACAATCTTGCATAGAAGTTTGGATTATTGATTAATATGCTTTTTGAGAAAGTCAATAAGCTTTGACTGAAGAATGGTTTCTTGTGAACCGTTTTCCATATCACGAACAATAATCGTTTTATCAATCATTTCTTTTTGACCAAGAATGAGCGTAAATTTTGTTTCATATTTATTGGCAAGTGATAACTGATCAGACAATCCATTTTTACTCACATTAGCAGCTACTGCAATTTCGGCTTTACGTAATTCTTCTAATAATTGCAAAGCACGTTTACGGGCAGTTTCTCCAATTTGCGCTAAGAATACATCGGGTTTAGGTGGTTGCGAGACCTGTACACCAGATTCTTTAATAGCAAGAATAGCACGTTCCACACCCATTGCCATACCAACAGCCGGCGTGTTTTCTGAACCACCTAAATCTTTCACCAAATAATTGTAACGACCACCGCCAATGAGCACGAGCGGATTGAGTTCTTCTTGATCTTTGCGCAAAATAAACTCAAAAGTGGTATTCGAATAATAATCAAGTCCACGCACTAAACGTGGTTGTAAATGATACATGACTTCTCCGGCATCCAAATACTCTAACACTTTCATAAAATGCTCTCGGCAAAGGTCGCATAAATGATCAACCGATTGTGGAGCAGACTCTGCAATAGCACGACAAGCCTCTTGTTTACAATCAAGTAAACGTAATGGATTTTTATTGAGACGATTTTTACAATCTTCACACAAATTCTTTTTATGCGTTTTGTAATATTCTTTCAAAACAGAAATATATTGCGGCCGACATTCACGGCAGCCAATTGAATTCACAAATGCCATCACTTCCAGTCCAAGATCGGTTAATAAATGATTCCCGAGAGAAATAAGTTCCGCATCAACCGCTGGTTGATTTGAACCAATCACCTCCCAGCTCACTTGATTAAATTCACGATATCTCCCTGCTTGCGGCCGATCATATCGAAAGAGTGGGCCAGAAGTCCATAGCTTTACCGGTTGTGGCACATTCTTCATGCCGTGTTCGATATAGGCTCGGCAAACGCCTGCAGTAAATTCTGGACGCAATGCAACGATATCTTCGCCTGGTGTTTCAAACGTATACATCTCTTTTTCAACAATATCAGATGTTTCGCCAACAGAACGAACATATAATCCTGCCTCTTCTACCACTGGCACATCAATGCGTTGATATCCATACGCACGTGATGCTTGTGCAGCAGATTCATTCACATACTCAACATACGGTTGCTCTTGCGGCAATACATCACGCATGCCACGTAATAATTGCGGTTTTTTTCCTTTTGACACTTTCTTTTTCGGAACTAAAGTGGTTTTTTTTGATTTTTCCATTGTTTTTTTCGTCACCATAATAAGAAATTAATTATACTGAACTTGGGTAAAACGCGCCAATCGCGTAAATGGCCATGCACGAAGCCATGTTCGTCCAATAATCGTATCTTTTGTCACTGGACCAAAATTTCTCCCATCTAAACTCATACTTCTATTATCTCCTAATACTAATAATTCATCTTCTTTAAGTGTCAGATGCATATTTCCCCATGTTTCAACAGAAGATGCAAGGTACGCAGATTCATCGAGCTTTTTCCCATTAATATACACATGTCGATCTTGCACTTCAACTGTTTCGCCTGGAAGACCAATGACTCGTTTAATAAAAAACTGAGATTGGTCATATGGATCGCGTAATACAACAACATCACCCCGTGCTGGGGCATGGAACCGATACGAAAGTTCATCAATCACTAAATATTCGTATTGTTTAAAATTTGGTTCCATTGATGTCCCTTTTACATAAAAAGGTTGTATCAAGAAATATCGAACCGGAATAATAATCGCAAGAGAGATAATGACAACTTTAGCCACTTCCCAAGTAAATGTACCTGCATTGCGCAATTTTTCTTTCCATGTTGATGGAATTTTTGTTGGCATGTCCACAATCGTAAAAAATCAATATAAATTAAACAGGCTTTTAAATGAAGCTCCCTTTAATATACCAGAAACCTATAAAAATATCAAAATCGTCGTATATCTTCTGTATAGAGTTTTTCTACTGCTCGCTTTGCAATATCTGAATCAAGAGGTACATCAGATAGGCCATACTTTCCTGGTCGCATAAATGCTTGAACCATACGCGTCAAGATATGACGACGCATATCATCAGTCAATTCATTAAATCCTGTATTTGTTTGAAATTCATCAATCTTCACACGTTTTCTAGCTTCTGCAGCGGCGTCCTGTAAAAGAGAAGGATAATGAGAAAACAAATATTCGACTGCCATATTTATTGCTTTTGCTGCTTCAATCTCACGCGTTTCAGAACTTACCATTATTGGGCTTCGCAACTGATCATTCCGAAATACAATAGCTGAAGCTTCAGGAGATTGATCAATAACTATATTCAGCATTGCTGCTATTTCTGCACCAAGGTGAATTGCCTCTCCCACACTGGAATCATGTGCAAAAAATTCTACCGTTTTTCTTTTGTGGTCTGGTGTTTTGTCAACTGTTGTTTCTCTTTGAAAAAAAGTATCTAAATCCAAATCTGGTCGTTCTGATAATCGTCGCAGAGCTCTCTCTTTTTCTTGCTGAATACTTACTTCTGCTTGTTGTTCATACGATTGAGCGTGTGGGAGGTCTTGCGAAAATACATCTACCGTCTGATTTCCACACAGTTGCCGCAAACTCCTCAATGTATCATTGTGTTCTTGCTTTTGAGCAAGTCTACCTTTATTTTCATGAGTGAGAGCCGCTTCTACACAACTCCATAATCTACGTGCAAATTGTTTCCTCTTTTCTAAAGAATCTTTTCCTTCGACGATTTCACGCGATTCCTTATCATGAACAAAATTTCCTCTATCAAAATGTGTTGTGGGCATGTAGGATTCTTTTGACATAATAATAATTGATTATTTTATTACAATATATTATATCATTTTCGGCCATTTTAGCAAGGGGGAGGGCAACGAGTAATTATATTGTACGACGAATAAAGGTGATGTTGCGTTTTATGCGGTCACCACGACGGAAAGAATATAACGAGTGATCTTCAACCGTACACACACGCATCACTTCAATATTGCGTTCTGGAATGCCGGCTTCAATGCACTGCAATACATTGGCTTGCCATAAGTCGACATGAAACACTCCTTCCTGTTCTTCTGATTCTTGAACTACACTTGGGTCAAACTGCCGTGCCACTTCTTTGCCTACTGCAAAACACTTTGGGCAAATGGCTGGGCCAATACCAACGACAATACGAAATGGTCGCACATGTAAAAAATCAAATGTCTTTCTCGTAATATCCAATGCTGTCCCTCGCCACCCAGCATGAATGGCGCCTACCACACCCATTGCAGGTTCTACAAAAAGCACTGGCACACAATCCGCTGTGCGTACGCCAACCGTAAGACCAGTTTGCTTTGTGAGCACTGCATCTATTTTTGGAATCAACATTTTTTTATCATTCTCTATCCAAATCGCTTTATCTTTATGCACTTGCTCACCTGTCACAACACGTTCCGGAACCGCATCTGTAATTTGCGTAATACCATGTTCAATGTGTGAAAATTTTTTGAGATTCAAAAAATATAACATATGCTATACAGTAGCAAACAACTATGCATTTCGACAAGCAAAATGAAACGTATTAAGTCGGGTGAGAGCCTGCGGGGAGACCCATTCAATGCAATAGCGTCAGCGTGCATTGAAATAGAGAACAGCAACAACAGCAAAATCCGTCTTATTTAATGACGTTTTACCACATCAACATAACATTTATACGTTTCTTTAGCGCATTTTGCCCAAGAAAATTGTTTAGCTTGTGCTTGGCCTGCTTCTGCCAAGTGCTGCCGATATGTCGGGTCTTCCATTAACCGATCCATACCGCGCAATATCGACACTAAATTTTCTGGATCAACATACTCACACGCCTCACCTGCAACTTCAGGAATCGCAGCAATACGAGAAGTAAGCACTGGAACACCCAAACCCATAGCTTCCAATACCGGCAGTCCAAACCCTTCCCACAACGAAGGAAATGCAAAAAAATGACAACTTTGCATGAGTGCAATTTTTTCTTCATGTGTTACATATCCAATAAATCGAATTTGCTTTTGTGCTTTTGCTTTTGTGGCAGCATTCATGATTCCCTCATATTTCCATCCTTTTGCACCTGCAATCACTAACTGTACACTCGCCAAACGTGGCGCATGTTGAAGCACTAACTGATCGAATGCCGCAATCAAGCGCTCTAAATTTTTCCGTGGCTCAATAGTACCAATAAAAAAAAGAAATCGACCCGTAATGCCAAATTTTTCACGTACTGCTGCTGCTTTCACCACACTGACCCGCTTTTGAGTAGTGCATCCTTCATAAATAACTTGTACACGCTCTTCTGAAAGTTGAAATAACTCTTTTGCTGCTGCGGCGGTAGATTGAGAAACAGCAATGACACGTGCTGCTTTTTTTATAGATGCAGGAACGAGTTTTTCTTGAGAAAATTTTGGCTGTTTCGGGAACCATTCAGGATGAGAATAAATCACTAAATCGTGAACCGTCACTACTGAAGGTTGTTTATATTGTAATGGAATAGTGTATGCTGGTGAATGAAATACATCAAGTTTTTTTCGATTGATCCAATGCGACACCAGTGGATGGGCATACACATACGGTAAATATTTTTTATAGGTACTGAGCGGAAACTCAACAAGCTCAACATGAGCATGTTTTTTGAATTCAGACATTTCAGGAATAGTGGCAGTTTTGTGATCAATAAACAACACAAATCTCTCCTCCGTATAGTGCCTCACCAATTCCTGCACAAGAGATGTTGTATAGTGCCCCACTCCTGCTTTTTCGCCATCGCTGCAATTAAGCATAGTGCGACAATCGATCCCAATACGCATATTTATAGTATATCAGATATTAAGCACAAAAGGAATCATACAGAAGTTCAACAGAAACCCTGCAGTTGACAAGACACAAGCAACGGTTAAGCTATTACCACCCTACCCCAATCCTGAAACACTTCACTTACGAAACCCTAACAAAGGAGGAATAAATCCGCCTTGAAGGGAGGATCGTGACGCCAGTGAAGTGTGAATAGAACGGGGTATTTTTTTATTACATTTTCTCTGGTGCGGAAACACCTAAAATGCCTAATGTTTTATTAAGCACAAGTTGGCACGCACGTACTAATGCAAAACGTGAAGCATTCACCTTTCCATTTTCAATCACACGACATTGACCATAAAAATGATGAAATGAGCGCGCTGTATCTAATGCATATGTAGTTAAATGGTGCGCTTCATACGATTCTACGATGTGTAATAACAAATCGGGCAATTTCATCAGCTGTTTTACCAACGCTTTTTCTGCTGGGTGTTCAATATTCGCTGCACTGCTTGTTGGCGTACCGATTTTTTCTACCTCTTGCATAATGCTACACATGCGTGCATGAGCATATTGTACATAATATACCGGATTTTTTTCTGATTGCTCTTTTGCTAAATTTAAATCAAAATTCATGTGCCGATCCGCTGAATACATGAGAAAGAAAAATCGTGCCACATCGTTTCCAACTTCATTAATGAGTTCTTCAATAGTCACAAAAGTGCCTGTACGCTTCGACATTCTCACCTCTTCTCCATTCCGAAGCAAAGTTGCCATTTGCGTGAAAATGATATCAAGAGATGTAGGTGCTTCAAGTAATTTTGGAAGTGCTTGCAAGCGGCTCTGATACCCATGATGATCTGCCCCGAGAATGAGAATAATTTTTTGAATATGTTGAATGAATGCACGATGATAAAAGAGCGCTACATCACCCTGAATATAGGCTCCTTGCCCGCTACTTTTAATAAGTACCCGATCTTTCTCATCACCATATTCTGAAGTTTTTAACCACACTGCCCCATCTTTTTCATATACTGCATTCTTTTTTTTCAGAAACTGTAACATTTTTTCTGGAATTTTTTGGTCATAGAGTGATTGTTCTGAAAACCAGCTATCATACTGAATGCGCATTTTTTCACGAATGACGGTTTTAATCGCATTAAACATTTGCTCAAGCGCTAACTTTTTGATATGATCTCGCGCTGCTGTTTTCCCTTCTGCATTTTCAAGATCAAACTGCGCAATTTCTGAAGAGAATTTTTTTGCCAAATCAGCAATATATTCTCCTTGATACAACTCTGCATCAAACTCCACCTCTTTTCCTTGTAACTGCATATATCGACGTAGTACTGAGTCACCCAAAATATCGACCTGTCTGCCTTGATCATTAAAATAATATTCTCGCACAATAGTGTGACCGGTTTCTTTAAATATATTCGAAAGCACATCACCCAAATATCCACCGCGACCATTTGGAAGTGTCAATGGTCCTGTCGGATTTGCAGAAATAAACTCGAGCATTACTTTTTGACCATGACCAACAGCTGAATGACCATACTGCTCCTTTTGCTCTAAAATATATTCCACTGCGTTGTTAAATTGCTCTGTAGAAAGAAAAAAATTAACAAACCCCGGTTTTACTACTTCAATTCGATGATAGGTGTTTGACAGTGCTGTTTGTAACTCTTCTGCAATTTGCAGAGGATTTTTTTTAAAAGCGCGTGCAAGTTGCATGGCAATATTGCAAGAAAAATCACCAAACTTTTCTTCTTGTGGAATGTCCACAACAATTGTAGGTAGCTCAAATTCAGGCCATTTTTTTGATTGCTGTAATTGCTGTATCGCCTTTTGTATATCTTGCATGATTTGTTGTTTCATACTCTAGACAATAGCAAAAAAAAAAAATGTTCGCAATCTTCAAATATAAAAAAGTTGCCCCGGAACGTCGGTGGGGCAACTTCAAATAAAGCATACTATTTTTATTTTTTTTGTCAAACCGAAAAAGAAAAAGGGGGGGTGAGCAAAATGACACAATTATCATCTGCTCACCCCCCCACCCAGGCCGTTAAACCCTTGGTTTACTCCTTCTACTCCAGTGAAGAGCAGAAGGAGTGTGCATATCTTATATAAATAAAAAAATCTGTCAACAGTACGGTATTGATTTATGATGGTTATTTTATAATGCTTTGTGTTGCGACGGCGGAGTTGCGGCCTTTACAATACGTGCATTTGCAAAATCTTGAGTGTCCATGGGCTGAAAATGAGATTTTTTTCTCATGTCTTCGGAATAATTTGTAATATGCTGCACTGCTGCACTGACAAGAAGTGCATAATTGCTATGTTTAGAAAAACTCAACTCAAGCTCTTCTGCACGTGGCAAAATGCTCATTTCTTTTCCTACTTTTTGCTGATACAGTTCTTTTAATTTCTGTACAGTTTCACTCTGCCAAAAAGCAACCGTGTTTCTACCAAGCAATTGAATGTCTTGATTCGCTTGTTGGATATCTTCTAATGTCATTTCTCCACGATTCATATACTCATTGCATAACTTTATCACAGCACCTTGCGTTTCAGGCATGCCTCTACCGATAGCATTATCAACAACATCATATATGCCATCCATTGCTGCCATAGTTTTTAATTCTTGTTGAAAACTTCCTAGTATAGGTTTTAATGGCCCCCCATTATATGAAGCAACAAGTGCCGCAATACGTGTATCAACATCTTCTGATTGAAGATCTCCAAATGCACGTGCATGTGATGCTAAAATTTCCATATTCACATGAAGTAATTTGCCTGCCATATCAGTATTAAACTGTGAATCTTCACGCAAAGCACGTTCAAATTCCGCATACTGTTGCGATTCATGGTCACGAATAAAATTGCCTGCACGTACTTGAAAATCTCCAGCTGAAGAAACACCTGCTACTTTTTCTTCCATAGAAAGTAACTTTTCTAATGCCGGTTTTAATGAAGGATATTGCTCTACTCCTTCTTTCGTCCATTGAATGAGTTTGTCTAAAGCTGCACTCGCTGTTTCTGAATCTTTTATTTCCCATGCGACATCTTTTACTAATCGACGGCTGGTTACATAGGATATCCACTCTCCAATTACAGTGTCAGAACCAACGACTTCACGTAATCCTTCATTTGCATACACCAGTGCAAGTGCTGCTCGAACTTCTTCGTGTAATTCAGGATTTCTGCCCATCGTGCGATCAATTTGTTCGCGAATCCGTTCAGGAAATGCTTGCTCTACAATACCGTCTTCTGTGCGAATTGGTACTGCATCTGGAATAAACATACGTTCTGCGCGCCGTTCTTCAAACAACTCAAACTCCACTTTGTCACTCAATTCTTGAACTTTTTCCTTATCAAGATGTAGAACAGTATCTGCTGCAATCACATATTCTGTTGCTGTACGGTTTGTACCCGACAATGGCACTTCTTGTGCATAGATACGCCCATTGGTTTGCGCACGCAAATGCTCTGCCAAACGTTGTTGAATTGTATGCCATTCTTCGGATGAATACAGTTCCCGTTCAAACCCATACTGCCGTGCAAGAGCATCCATGGTTTCTCCAGGTCGAATAATACGCCGAGGCTCACCCGATTGCTCTGTAAGTTGTTGCTCTTTTGCTGCATATAAACTCTCTAATTCTTCACGTAAAGAGGCTGGATCAAAAAGGGGAACCATTTCTCCGTCTTGCACACGATCTGAACGTAGCCCTTCATTTAATTCCCACGCAAATTGAGCTGCAGTATATAAATCACGTGGATAGCGTTCCGCTTTCAGAACATCTCCTAACGTTTCACCTGGTTGTAAATGATGAAATGAGGTAATGGGTAATGCTGATGCAGTATGCTGTCCTGCCAATGCTTCATTTAAAACACGAGCGTTGGGTTCAATAACACTCACAGGAAATAGCTTCCCTTCTTTTACCAATAACGTAGTAATAAGATTGTCAGATCGATCAATCAGTTCTGGATGTTCTTCGGGTAAATAGATATGATATCGATGATTTACCTTTACATCATGAATAATAACATGATCGCCTTCTTGTAATGTCGTGCCTCTCCATCCTTCTTGATTTGTTATGCGAATTGTTTCTCCATGACGGATCACATCAATGCCTAAACTCTCAAATAACCACCCACGTTGCTCTAAAATGCTGGCCGAAACATGCTGTTGCTTTGCAAACCATTCTTGCACTGTTGTTTCGCTGCGTACGACTGTATCAATATCTTCTCGGCCTAATGTTAACATACCATGAGAATTCGGTTCGCCACCAATATGACTATTCTCTTTAATAATGAAACGAATTTTCGTATTATCATATAATGCTGTAAGCAATTCCCATGGGCTTTGTGCTGCTTGTTGAATCCAATGATGCATGGCTTCACGATAGGCGTTGCCAGACTCAGAAGGTGTTTCAGTTGGCTGTGCATTGCCAATTTCCATTCCAATAAAGTACTCCTTTAACGAAGCAAGTTCACGACCACCTCGAGCAATGAGCGCTTCTGCAAGCATTGGAGCAGAAACAGTAGAAACCCCACCCTTTGCATCAACTGATTGGATACCTAATTCTATAGCTAAACCATCCGCCATTTTATTAAACGTGCGCGCAATATGCTTTGCACAATTTGCTTTTGTGTCATCCGCATCTAACACACGGATGGGTTCGCGCTTCCACTGTTCTGTTAACACACGATTATGTTCTGACCAGTGCTCTGGTTGTAAATGTTCTGATTGCAGTTTTGCGGGTTCTCCTTCACGTTGAAAAACCCGAACAATCGCATGCTTATCGTGCTGTAAAAATTCATCAAGAGTTAAACGATCTTCTGGAGACTGATTTGGCTTACCTACCATCATCGATCCATCTTCATTGTGATACAAAATTTTTACATCAGAATAATGTTCTGGTGTTGAGTTTCCTCGGCTATAGCGATTTCCCAACGCTAGAACAAATTCCCCTTTCGGCAAATCATGTAAATATTCTTTACTAACACCCGGAAGATAATCAGCAGAAGGGTTACCGTGCTCTACTGCTTGTGCTGCACGAATATATTTTTCTGAATCAATTTTTTCTTGTTGTTCTGCTGTGTGCTCTAGCGCATCTGTGTCTATTACTACAGTTTCTGGCGCAATCTGAAGTAATTGAATCTTGTCTCCTGGATGAAATACGTGTTTTGCATTTAATCCATTTTCCCTTTGTATCGTCGCAATAATTTGTGGAATAGTTAATGATGGATCTTGTGCGTATTCACGATATGCATCTGCCTGTTTTGTCGCCATTGACCATAACGAATCTCCTTTTTTAATTACATACTCTTCTGAGAGTATACGCGGTGTCATGGCAATAATCTCTGTTTCAGGATCTAATGCTTCCTCAACAGTAAAAGATTCTTCAATGCCTTCGGTTGTCCAATATTCTTGTGCTGATTGATCAATTTCTTCTTGTGTGAGGGGAATGCCTTCTTCTTGACTGGTTCCATACTCTGCACGCTGTTCTTTCGTTGCTGAAATCTGATCTTCAACAAATTCAATAACATCATTCAACACATGTGTGTGTGGTTCATAATCAGTAACAGTATGTAATATTTCAATATCTGCTGCTGGTTTTTCAATATCAATTCTCCCGTGTGTTGCCTGTTCTAATTCAGTTGAAATTGCTTCACGAACTGCAAATCTATTTTCAATAGCAGCATCTATACTTGCTGCAGCACCGACAGCCGCAACAGTCGTCAAATATTTTCCATACGCGTGTTCAGCCAAACCTGCACTTGCTTTCAGATATTTCTCTTGTGTTCGATGAAGACGATGCCGTATGACATGTGCCAATTTTGCTCGCGCATTTTTTGCATCTGTCATTGCCTCTGCCACTTGTGCATCTAACCAATTTCTATCTAATTTTTGAGCCTCCAACTGCTTCTGATATTTGGTATACAATTCATCTTGTATTTTAAAAACGCTCAATGACTCCCCGGATGTCAAATTATCAATTAATTGATCAATGTTACTGCTCTCTGCACGAAGCGCACGAACACGATCGTACCCTGTAAATTGCACAAGACTCTCAATGACACTATCTCGAAATGCTTTCATTTGCTGCATGCCTTGCCGTTCTTCTATAGGAACCGCTTGCAATGCTTTCTCATAATTTTTATTCACACAAGAATAAGCGGACACAGTATTTTGTACTACAATAGACTCTGCACCAAATGTTGCCCACCGTGCAGCAGTCGTAACTGCAGAAATGTTGCGTGCTTTCCTTTTTTGATATAAATCGATATTACGAGTAATAATGTGGTGTAATTCTTTTGAATAGTCTGAACCTGTCGAAAGCCATTTTGACCACACACTCTTTTTTTCTGATCCAAGTACGGTTACATCCAGATAGGTTTCTACTTCTTTTAAAATCCGTTGACGGCTTTGTTCATCTAACCACTGTATTTGTTGCAACTCTTGCTCTGCATACTGCCGTTACCGTTACCTTTTGGGTGCTTTTAGACCGAGAATTTCAGGCCAGGGAGCCTGTTTTTTGATAGACAATTCTAGAGAACATT
>Ga0208373_1003174_pt1 | contig 16550 bp, 20 predicted proteins | sample RifOxyC2_FD_184036 | JGI IMG/M metagenome (GOLD analysis project Ga0208373, IMG submission 184036) | Soil microbial communities from Rifle, Colorado - Rifle Oxygen_injection C2 (SPAdes) | ecosystem: Environmental > Terrestrial > Deep subsurface > Rock core/Sediment | place: Rifle, Colorado...
AGTTTGATGGCTAGTCCAAATATTTTTAATAAATTAGGTCAGGAACTTGAAGATTTTTCAATGTCTATTTTAAATAATTAAATATGCTTTCAACTAAAGCACAAAAAATATTAGATGGATATTTTAATTTACCATTTGATGGTATCAAAGGGGTGAGATGTCCTTATTTTAATAATGCACGTTTGAAGCAACGGGCTCAATTGGGAGTATTGATTGGCAAAGGTACGCCTAAAGAAATTATTGAAGAGGCAAAAATTATTTCTATTCAATATCATGCTGGCTTGTTTGATAAAACCGGTCACTGTTGTTTGCATAATCAACATACAGGTAAAGAGGTGGATAGCGATGAAATTCGTAAATTTTTAATTGACCATAATTTAGGGGTGGAATGTTCTGGATTTGTTACTCAAATTTTGCGAGCACATTTTCAAGAGACTAAAAAAATTGATATCGCGCACAAGTTTTTTATTGTTTCTCCACGCCATTTGTTTCGTTTGGTAATTTCTAAATTACGCCCAATTGAAAATATAAGTGTGCGTCGCTACTGTGATGACCATAATACAAAAAAAATTGATTGGTCCAATGCTCAGACTGGTGATGTGGTGGTAATGATGGAAACTGGACCAAATAATAAACGCAATCATATCTTGTTGATAACTGAGATGACGTCGGACACTATTCATTATGCACATGCACGCGCTTGGAGTAGCGAAGGTAAATATGGCCATGGGGTAAGTATGGGAAAAATAAAAATTATTGATAAAAAATCATCAATTTTGGATCAAACATGGGAAGAGATGGGGTTGATAAATGAAAAAAATGAAACTTGGCAGGAAGCAAAAGATGCAAAAATATTAGAAATAAGAAGATTAAATTTTTAAAATGATTCTTTCATTTACTTCGGTAATTATCGGAATTCTTATTTTTATGCTAATAGTAATGGTTTTTTCTCCCATATTTTTGGGAGTGCCATTTTTGCCGACGCACAAAAAGCAAGCGATTAAAATGATGGAGTTTGCTCAAATAAAAAAAGATACAAAAGTGGTAGATTTGGGGTCGGGTGCTGGTAGACTTTTGTTTTTGTCTGCACGGGCGGGAGCGATGGCCGTGGGTTATGAGTTAAACCCATTTTTAGTTTTGTGGACTAAGCTTGAGATATTGCTCACCGGTAATCAAAATAAAATTAAGGTTTTTTATAAATCAATTTATGATGCGGACATCAAAGACATGGATGTTATTTTGATGTTTCTTTTCCCACCACATATGAAAAAAATGGTGGATAAGCTTAAAGAGGCAAAACCAGGTGCCTTGATTGTGTCTTATGCGTTTGCTTTGCCTGAATGGGAACTTATAAAAAAAGAGCAGGGGATATATGTTTATCGAAGATAAAATTGACTTTGCAGATTTTTTTTGATACTATTTTGCTTACTTGGCCTGTTCGTCTAATGGTTAGGACTTTACCTTCTCAAGGTAGAAATACGGGTTCGATTCCCGTACGGGCTACAACTGGGGGGTTTGCACTTGCAAACCCTCTTTTTTGTTGAAAGATTAGCGAAAATTTCGGTGTTTCAAATGTTGAATTTTGGTAAGTAGGTTTTTTGGAAAAAATCGAACTCTGGAGTTTAATTTTTTCTGCATATTCAATTTCTTTCCAATAATCAGGTATCGTTTCAAAGAAGCTAAAACAGCTATCAAGTGCTTGTCCAAAATCAAAATCGTCTTTCGGTGTTTCGGTCAAACTGGTTTCTTTTTCATCAATGGAGACTTTGATATTATCTAGCTGTTCTTTAAAATCAGTTTCACTTATTAAGCCTTTGCCTAACAAGTCAAAGGTATTTCTTTTTTCTCGTTTCAATTGTCTGATTTCCGCAGTCAATTGATCTTGGCTTATATTGAATTCTTTATAATTCTTTTCCCAAACCTCTAATGCCATATGTTTAATGGCTTTGGCATAGCGCTTGTCCGGTATAATTTCTTTCAAATACTCATAAAATTGCTCTTCCAATTTACCCTTGGAAATTGATTTAAGGCCGGTACAATGTCGATTATAACAACGATAGTAAGGAAATTTCTTCCCACTCTTGCCGGTTGAAAATGCGGCGGTAAGCGGACGGGTACATTGCGCGCATAATACGAAATTTCTCAACGGAAACGCCTCTTCCGAACGACTTAATGACATCATTGTTTTCTTATCGTACTTTTTTAAAAACTTTTGACATTGATAAAAATTTTCTTTAGTAGTTAATGGGCGATGAGTACCTTGGTAATCAATACCGTTCATTGTCATTTCACCAATATAAAATTTCTCCACTAATATTTTGTGGATCATCTGTGATGATATTTCTTTGCCCCTGTGGGAGAGTAAACCTTGAGCGTTTACTCGCTGTCGTATTTCTTCCTCGGTGTATACGCCGGTAGCGTATTCACTAAAAATATAGGTAACAAGTGAAGCTTTGGTTTGATCAACGATAATAGTCTTCTTGTTATTTTTATCAATGTGATTGAGATATCCAATCGGAGCCATAAAAGGCCACCGACCGGATTCAATACATTTTTTCATTCCGACCGTTACACGTTCGCTACGCATGTCATTATCGAGCTGTGCGAATGTCGCCATGATATTACCAACGCACTTACCAAATGGCGTATCATTAATGGCCTCGGTGGTTGAAACAAGCGTAATGCCTTGTTTGGTGAATTGTGTGAAAATACTTGTGTAGTCGTTAACATCACGCGAAAGCCGGTCAACTTTATTAACGACAACACAATCAATGCGATTGCTCTTTACCGAACAGAACTTTATCATCTCTTGTAGCCCCTTACGGTTGGTTGTCTTAGCCGATATGCCGTCATCGTGGTATTCGGCCACAATATCAATACCACGGCTTTCAGCGTGCTTTAAACAAGCCTCACGCTGGTAATCCAAACTAAAGCCATGCTCGGCTTGTTCTGACGTAGATACACGATAATAGATAACTCCTCGTTGTAATTGTTTTTCCATAAAATAAATAAAAAAGGGAGCAAAGATCTGCTGTGTACACAACTTACCGCGAGGCAAATTGAAAGCAGGATTGCTCCCTTTTCTGGCCACAATAAAGAATTATGGCAATAAAAAAGCCCGCGGATAATAAAGTTGTGTACTGGGCTATATTATCAAAGTTAAGCTTTATTATCAAGGGGTTGTTTTTTGCGCTTCCTTTTCTTTTTAGCCCAAACATCAAAAGCTATTTCTAATAATTGATAAATGGTTTCTCTCGCTTCCGTTGCTTCTTCGTCGGACAATTGTTGTCCGTCTAATTCAGTAAGTTCTTTAAATTTGATGAGCGAGATCATACCGGCCGGATTCTATTACCGGCACGTTCTCGCTAAGAGAATACGCCGAATAATCAACCGTGCCAGTGTATTCACTGGTAAATGTTTTTTCAAAAATCGGTGTTATCGACTTAACATATTTATTAAAAAAACTAATAGCTTTATCGCCGGTCATTTCAACCGGCTTATCTAATGTTTGTGAACAAAAGAATTTCTTTTTTCTAAACATTCGTTTATCAAACATATCTTTACCAAGATATTTACAGAAATACGCTCCCATGTTCGTAACCTGTCGGACTTCTTTAATTTTCACAAATCCGTTCTGCCAGTACTTTGTCGCGAACTTTCTTTCCCACTCAAACAATTTATCTTTGCTCGTATCTTTGGGGCCGAGATTGCACAATAAATGGTAATGAACGGATCCGCCTAACGGCTTAACATTACCGTGAAAATCAGTATCCTTTTGAAACTCATTGACGGCAATGTATTGAAATTGCGGGTAAACTCGCACAACTCGTTTAATAGCGAGATTAAATAAATTGTTTGCCGGTTCAAGGTTTGGCATAGATTGGGCAAAGGTTAAGGTGAGAAACTGATTGAGGTGAGGATTGGCGTTGGTGAGCCGTCGTATGTTGGTGCGAGTGCGAGAGATTGAAAATTTTGTTTTTAAAGTTTGTTCTTTTTTGAGTTTGGTTTTTTCTTCTTCATCGCCCCACTCTTCAATCAACTCCGCCCATTCGATTGTTTCTTCTTTTTCTTTTGATTCTTTTTTTCGTTCACGACGTTCGTAACCACGAAGTATTTTTTTGTTTTGGTAATGATACACTTCAATTTCCTTTCCGGATTTTATCAATTTGAAATCATAGAGTTCGATCATGGTTAATTAATTTGTTTAAAAGTGAATTAAAATAGTATCTTCATTCTGCGTCTAGATGTGTGCATATAATCCAGTTATGGAGGAACTTCTTTTTATTCGTTCTAACTGTTTTTTGTCCGCAAATTTTTTGGGCGGTCGGGCAGACCGTCCAAAAAATATTGCCGGTACAAATAAAATGAGTTAAGAACATAAATAATATTGAATTTACCGCATTAGGCTTAGATATTTTAGCATCAGCTTATCTCAAGTAAAGGTAGTGCTCGTTCCTCATCTCCACCTTGACTAGAGCAAGCTATCAGACGCTTTTATCAGCCTGTTCAATGCGGATTTTACGGCCTACGCTTGAATATTTTAATTGGCCGATATATTTAAACGTATGGAAAAACAAATTTCCACATGGACAGGTTCGGCGACTACGGCCGAGCTAGTCAAAGATCAGATTCTTGACCGTTGGGGTCAGGAGGAAGCAAACAATTACGATCCGAAAAGTAATTGTTTAACTTTTAACCGTTGGCTTGAAAACGGGTACAAGGTTAAGAAAGGCGAAAAGGCTATTAAGTCTTTTATAGTCATCGAGCAGAAAGATAAAGCAGGTGCTGTTGTCCGGAAGTATCCGAAGACAATAAATCTTTTTTACATCCGCCAAGTCGAGAAAGTCGCTTAGTCGGACAGATAATCAGGAATCGGGTCAAAGTGATCTGGTTCCTTTTTTCGTTTGCCTCTGCCTTGTTTAGAATATTCCGGAGTGTGCGGGTGATTGGGTAGCAATCCAGTATTATCATTTGAGTATTCTTTTTTGTAATCCCTATGGTATGGAAATTCGGGATACTCAATGAAGTTGACGGCTTCATGAGTGTTATAACAATTTGCTTTCAACTTATTGAACAAGAATATACGTCTTTTAATCGCCACACGTTTCACAGTGTCATCTTTCAAGTCGTGAAGTTCAAAATATGAGGCCATAAAGAATATCCTTAAAACATTTCTTACTTCAACAAAATACTGACCTAAATCTCGTATCCGTTTATCAATGTTGCTCATGTGCTGAACACCCGCCCAAACATCAAGCGGTACAATATTGCCGTCGGCGTCTTTTTTAATGTCGTGCCGGTGAGCAGAAAATTTTTGTTTCGCTGACGGTGGCATTTCTTGCCACTCGCGTGAATCGAAATACCCTTGCGCTTCATCAATAAATATCTGCCCGCCTTTGATATGTAGAAGTTCCGGCACTTCCGACCAAAAGAAAACTTTTCCAAGTTTTGTTTTGTCTAACTTTTTCTTTTCGACGTAGGCGGAAAAATCCAGTTTCCAATTGGCGTATACGTCCAAGCCTTGTAAAAACATATCCAAAGCGGTGTATGTCATCATCAGGGTTTTTCCTGCTCCAGGTTTTCCGGTGATTATAGTAATCATATTCTTATGGTTTAACTGTCGTAATCGCTTTCAGAACAAGCGTGACGAGGAATAAAGTCATCTCAACGAATAACACCAAAAGCAATATTTTGAACAGTGAATAAATCGGAAAGATTAAATCAATCTTTGCGAATGTTGGCGTCATTACTGAAAATGCGCTGTTGACTGCTGTTATTACCGGATCGTTAAGACTGGCGTCCGGCAAAAACGAAAATATTTTAACTAGGATTGATTGGATTAGATCGAGCATAATATTATTGATCATTATTGCTAAAGAGCCGACTAACTCTTAATAACACATACAAGGCAAAGATGAGCCATAGAATGGCGGTAATGTATGGTCGCAGTCCATTGGCAAAGTTCTTGACGTTCGGATCGCTAGCCGAGAATATGAGTATACTTGTGTTATATTGTTTGTCGGCAGATACAGTTTTAACCGTAATATCCAAAGCTGTACTTGATACGGCGACACTACTGGCGTTGAACAGATTGTAAAATCCGTCATGAAAAACAAAGAAGTAATTGAACACCACTTTTGTTTTGAGCAGATTAACAAGTCGAGGAAAGAAAAATCCAGTGCCTATCGGATTGGAGACAAAGGTAAGATCAGACACATAAATCGCGAACGGATATTGCCGTTTCATCTGTCCGGTGTCCGTAAGTTGCACGACATAGTTAAGCGTCAAAGTAGATGAGGCGTTGAGCGTGACCGGATAATTTTGCGTGTCCGCCATTGTGGAGAGTGTTTTTGTGGCGTAACTACCATTAAGCAAATTACCGCTGTTGTCATACTGCTTAATTGTAAAAAGCAGGTTGGCGAGTGTCGAGGTGGCCGGATAAGTAAATTGAAATACGAATGGCGAAGAAGTGGAACCGGCGGGAAGTGTTAACGCTATATCAAATACCGGCGACTTTATTTTAATATCGTAATCTTGGTAATAATCCAGATTGGCGTACCACTCATTTGGGTAGCCATTGATAACTTCAATTGTTCGTACTGTTTTAAAGTCCATGAGATTATCATAGTCCACACAGTCACCGGAAACACTACTGCTATCGCGAGCAATAATTCTTTTATCGCCGAGGCCGTCATAATAGAATTGGCCCGTAAATTTTCCGGCAGTACACGAGAGATTATAATTTATTTTATCGAAGCCCAAACAGTCGTTTGTTAAACCAATCCGATTTGTTCCGGCTATCGGACACGTTCCCGAAACAGTAATCCAAGTGTCCCGTATTTCCGGATCGTTGTTTTGAGGCGATGTAATAGCAAACACAGGCGGGTTGGGGTCGCTGGAATATGTTTTGAAAAGCATATCGCACAAAGCCCCCTCAACATATTTTGTTGAACCGTGATAATTATATGTCTGCCCGTCCACATAATCTTGGCTTGCACCCAAATAATTGCAGTTGTTATACATGTTTGGCAAAACATTGGCTGGCTCGTTGTCATTGGACGAAGCCGAATTGAGCAGGAAAAAATAGCTAGCACTGCTGGAAACGGCCACGGCATTATCAAGCGTGAAATATACCCATTTGTAATAGGTTCCGTCATTTGGTCCGCCCTCATTGTTGCCTGAACAGTTTGTGTCATACGGAATCATTGCGTTTAATGTGCTGGAAGAATAAATTTTGCTAACAAGGGGCGTTTGACAACCAGCGTAATAGCCATTCACCGCCGTTGTGCAGAGTGTTAATGTCTTTGGCTTAGTAAAAGTTCCTGTCCGGCACAGCTTCATTGCCACTGATCTGAAAGCCGTCGTAGTTGCTCCGGTCTTAAATACTTGTCCTCGGCCAGTTTCATTGAGATACCGGATAACCCACTCATACCAGTTTGTGCTTGGGGCAAAAGTTACATCCGGCGTAATGGAGGCACTTGCGGGAGCTAGAAACAAAAACGACGCAACAACACTAAAAAATATCGAAAGCGTCAGTTTTGTTTTTGTTATTGATTTAAGAGAATACATAACAATCGTTTAATTAATTTCTAATCCGGTACAACCGGACGCGGGGGCTTGGCCATAGTAGAGCCAGCCCCCGCCGGTTATCGCTTATTTCATGAATTTCTTGGAAAGCTTCCAAACGAAAGTCAGCGAGAAGATGATGACACCAACGATTACGATTTGAGAAATGTTCGTGGTGATAACACCCGTAACATTTTCTTTCATAGTCGTTACCAACTGTTGTGTGGTAGAGGCGACATCAGGATCTACGGCCGCGAATACGTTAGAGGCCGAGAGCACACCGCCAACGATGGCGGTAGCAAAGGCGGCGACTTTCGCTTCGGTTCCAGAGATAAGCATTTTGACTTTGTTAGTCATATTCTTAATGGTTAATTTTATTAACGAATAAACACAGTATGCCGACCACTGTTCCGAGTACCAAACCGAGTACAATCGCTTTAGCGAAGACTTGTCCTATCAAGAGGAAATTATCTAAGTAGCACGAATTGTTTAGTAAGATATATGAGGAACACATACTATTTGCCCGATATTATTGTTAATAAAATGCTTAAAACGATGAATAAGACTATCGGTAATACCAAGCTCAAACCCAGTCCGCCGAATATGTTGATAATTAGTCCGGCCATATTAGGATTTGAAAATAAGTAAGAGAATAACCACCACGAGAAGTCCAAAAACAATGGCAAACGACGCTGTAAGCAATTGGCTGAAAAAATTAATCATATCCAATGCTTGGTCGGTAAGGGCGAATGTTGTCGAAGCTGTGGTAAGAAATTCCATACTTATTTTTTATTAGGTATATAGAAATCCGCAAAAGCGCGTTTTCGTTTTCCGTCCACAATGTGGTAAGGAAACACATCTACATCGAGAGTTACTTTTTCGCCGGTCTTGCCGATTTTCATTTCCATGTCGGACAGGTTTACACGAATGGGATAAATGCTTGACTCTGGTTCGACGAACAGCGTTCGGCTTTTGCCTTGGCTTCCGTCTTTGCGAGTGAATTCTCGCACTTCCTCTTTTTTGAGAGTTCCGGTTAGCTTGAACATATATTTTTATGTTTATGCATGACATACTTTTTTAATTAATGTTCGCAATCGACCTTTTGGTTTTGCGAGTATGTCCTAATGATATATAAAAGGTGTTTATAAAAGTTAAGCTGTAGATTTGTATAAATACAAAAAAAGCCCCAAGGTGAGGGCTTTAATTATCCACTTTTATATAAATTTAGAGGTATTTTTGATTCACTTTTACCTTGCCTTTATTGCCGGTATTGAAGATAAGAAAGTCATCAATTCGTTCTTTGGTATTCTTTCCGACTTTCTTATTCACCACTTGGCAAGCCATGTGGTATTTACGCCAATTTTTATCCTCGTTGTAATCTAGATCGTTAAATTCGTCCTCGGCAACTTCGGAAAAAAAGAAATCGTCGGTTAGGTTATTTTTATTAGTAATAAAAATATGCTTGAGTATTTTGTGGGCATTTGTATCTTTGCCTTGTTTATTTATCATGACCTTTTCACCCTTAACAAACAAAATACTTTTTGGCTCATCAAAATATGTTTCATTTTCGCGCTCATCTTCTTCGTCCACAAAACATTTCTGATCAAGCCGATTAAAAACTTCACTGTTCACCACTTCAAAAGACAGTTCCAACATTTTCTTGGAATATGGTTTAGAAAACAATTTGCACAACTGGTCAAACTCGGTTTTGTCCGTCAAAAGACACTTTTGAACTTTTTTCATTTTCCCGTAAATCACCTCTAAATTGGTGTAGTATGTCCAAAACTCACGAGAAAAAAGAGCTTCACCTTTGACGTTCAAAAATTTGTCTTCGTCCATACAATCATCGGGTTCACCCATGATTTTGGCCGTGTCGTTAAAGATCTTTTGAAGAGCGTCTTTGACGATTGGATCTTTGTTTAAAAAACGAATGTATTTATATACAATAACAAACCGTTCAAAAATATTTCGTTCAATCGAAAAAAGTCGTGCCGATTCCAGCATTCTTTCTTTTATTTTTTGAACAAAAAGTTTCATGAAATTGCAACCACTTAGTCGAATGTATGGGCGAGTGCTCGCTCATAGCTTATTTTAGATTCCTTATAATTTTTACAACTACCCCTCTTATTTCTACCTCTTTCCTATAGATTGGCTCAAACGCTGGATTGGCGGGTTGCAATTTTATTTGATTTTTTTCTTGGTAGTATTTTTTCAAGGTTGCTTGGTTGTCGTCTATTATCGCCACTACTGTATCGCCATTCTCCGCTGATTCTTGCTTTTTGATGATAATAATATCGCCGTCTAAAATTCCGTCCTCTATCATTGATTCGCCTTTGGCTTTCAGGGCGTATAGGTTGCCCCGCAAAGATTCCTCACGGGCGACTTTGATAAACTCATTCGGCATTTCTATAGCCTCAATCGGCTGTCCACAAGCGATTGATCCGACCAAAGGCACCTCAATGTACTGTTGTCGTTTGGCGGGGAGGTATAATCCTCGTTCTTTTCGCTCATCTCGGCGCAAATAACCTTTATCCACCAACTCGGTTATATGCTCGTGAACAGTAGAGAGAGCGGAAAGGCCAAACTTGTCCTTTATTTCATTAAACGAGGGGGATGTCTCATTTTCCTTGATATACTCGGTTACAAACTCCAAAATTTCTTTTTGTCTTTGTGTTAAGTTGTTCATATGGTATAATTATAGCCGAAGTTAAACCGAATGGCAAATATCAAATAAAGTGGACAAACCATTTAAAAAAGAGTAAAATTACGCCAATTGATAACATTTATGAAAACAATAAAATTCCCAACCCATTTTGTTAATAAAATTATTTGTGGTAGTGCCGTCGACGTTATGAAACAAATTCCGGACGGGTCAGTTGATTTGGTTATTACTTCACCTCCATATAATTTAAAAAACTCAACCGGTAATGGCATGAAGGATGGACGTGGTGGTAAATGGGCAAATGCTGCTTTGCAAAAAGGATACTCTCATCACAGCGATTGTATGCCTCACAATGAATACGTGAAATGGCAACGCGACTGTCTAACAGAAATGATGAGAATCATTCCAGAAGATGGAGCAATTTTTTATAATCACAAGTGGCGCGTACAAGCCGGCTTATTACAAGACAGACAAGATATTGTCAGCGGCTTTCCTGTACGACAAATAATTATTTGGAGACGAAAAGGTGGTTTTAACTTTAACGCAGGTTATTTCGTACCTACGTATGAAGTAATTTATTTGATTGCTAAACCGAAATTTAAATTAGCCAAAAAAGCAAATGGGTTCGGTGATGTATGGGAATTTACCCAAGAAATGAGAAATGAACATCCGGCCGCATTTCCAATAGATTTAATTGATCGTGTTGTATCGTCCACTGATGCAAAAATTATTTTAGATCCATTCGTGGGGTCCGGAACAACAGCGCTATCGGCAATTAATTTTAATCGTGATTATATAGGTATCGATCTTTCGCCAGATTACTGTGATATGGCTGAAAAAAGAATAAAACGACACTGCTCTCAAAAAAAACTTTTTTAACATTATATTATGAAAACAGTAAATACAATTATCTACACAAAGCCTTTGTTAATAGAAAAATTAAAAGAAATTTCTGCAATGGGTTGGGTTCCCAATGGTCGTCACGGAAATCAAGGCGGTATTGGAAATACTCTTGAAGATTTACTTGGCATAACTGAAAATAATCTACCCATTCCAAACGCAGCTGAATGGGAATTAAAAGCGCAAAGATTAAATTCCGGATCTCTTACAACCCTTTTTCATATTGAACCCTCACCACGTGCTATCCGTTTTGTTCCTCTTGTATTATTACCAAAATACGGATGGGCGCATAAAGAAGATGGGAAAAAATATCCAGCAGGTGAAATGAGTTTTAGACAGACGATACATGGGCAATCAAGAAGCGATAGGGGTTTTATGGTAATAATAGACCGTACAGAACGCAAAGTATTAATTTCTTTTGATCATAATAGTGTTGATATTCGCCATAAGGATTGGTTAGAATCTGTAAAAAAACGTGTTGAGCTTGGAGAATTAAATCCACAACCATATTGGGGTTTTGATGATCTTGAACACAAAGCCGGAACAAAATTATTAAATGCTTTTTATGTTCAAGCGGAAGTTAAAAAAGAAGAAGGTAAAGAGTTTTATCATTATACAAAAGTAATGATGTTACAGAAATTTAATTTTGAAGGCTTTTTGAAAGCGTTAGAAGAAGCAAAAATACTTGTAGATTTTGATGCACGTACTGGCCATAATCATGGGACAAAATTTCGCTTAAAACAGGATTGCCTTCCTATGTTATATGAAAAAGTAACAGTGATTATTTAATTATGATTGACCAAATATTTTCATACCGAGAAATGTGTGAACAAGAAAATGTACAAACCTTACAAAGAGGTATGAATTTTAGGTTAAATCCGAATTATTCTGTAATTCTAATGTCAAGGAGAAGTAACGCGCCATACAGAGATAGTGTTTTAGAAGACGGAATTACTATTGAATACGAAGGACATGACGAACCGAAAACAGATAAAATATCTGACCCAAAAATTTTTGATCAACCCAAATTTACTAGGACAGGCTCACCAACACAAAATGGTTTATTTATTAAAGCGGCAGAAAATTTCATAAGTAATAAGTCAAAACCAGAATTAGTAAAGGTGTATGAAAAGGTTTTACCTGGCGTTTGGTCCCTAAAAGGTTTTTTTGAATTACAGAATTATGAAATTAAAAATGATGGCAAAAGAAATGTTTTTGTTTTTAAATTAAAATTATCAGAAGATCAGGATGTAAATAATACAAATGAAATTGATTTAAAACATACAAGACTTATTCCTTCTGATGTCAAAAAAGAGGTTTGGAAAAGAGACGCCGGCAAATGTGTTATATGTTCCTCTGTAAAAAATTTACATTTTGACCATGATTTACCTTTTTCAAAAGGCGGCACAAGTCTAACTGCAAAAAATATTCGATTACTTTGTGCAAAATGTAATCTTTCAAAATCAGATAAAATAGAATAGTTGTATGTCCCATATTAATCATAATGAAATCGTACTCTTCGCTGATGAGTATGTAAATTTAAAAAATGAGGATGTGCTCGAGTATCGAGCACAGGCCAAGCGTTTACGTGACAGACTGGAAACATATATAGCTGAAAATCCAGATTTTGTATTACGTAAAATGCTTCTCTCTGGAAGCCTTGCCAAAGGAACCGCATTGAAAGACATTGATGATATAGATATTGCTGTTTATATTTCATCAAAAGATGCCCCTGAAAAAGTTGGCGAGCTAGTTGACTGGCTTGCAGAGCGATTACAGAACGCATTTCCAAACATGAAACCTGAACAGGTTGTTGCGAACCCATCAACGATTACCATTTCTTTTATAGGAACTGGACTTAGGGTCGACATTGTCCCCATCCTGTATGATGGAGACAAGGACTGGAAAGGTCACTTAGTTTCAAAGTATACGGGCGAAAAAATTCTCACAAGTATCCCTCTCCATTTGGAGTTTATACGTAAGCGCAAAGAGGTACATGATGTACACTACGCACAAATTATTCGACTGCTTAAGTTCTGGGTAAAGCAGCGAAAGTTAGAAAATCCTGACTTTCGTTTCAAGTCATTCATGATAGAGTTAATGGTTGCCCATATGGTTAGCCAAGGGCTCAAACTGGATAACTATCCGGAAGCTTTAGCGAAAATATTTGCATATATCGCTACAGACGGATTAAAAACACCAATAGTTTTTTCGGATAATTATCACCACGGATTATGCGGCGATTGTCCCGACATTATTCATTTTTGGGATCCGGTAAATCACGAAAATAATGTAGCAAAGAAATATACCGAGGCTCAGCGTGGTGCAATAGTCGAAGCGGCCCTTGATGCGGGTGACGCTATCGATTCCGCTCTACGAGCTCATACAAAATCAGAAGCATTGCGCTATTGGCGTAAAGTGTTTGGTGCCACCTTCAGTTAAATTTATGTCCACATACACTTACACTCAAACAGAAACGTTCACTATAACGCACGCAAAGCATATCGCTTCGAAAGTTGCGACAGATCTTTTACGTCTGCAGCGTTTTTACGGTAGCCCTTCTGACCAACAAATTAATGAATACGAAGAAGAGCTCGTTTCATTATTGAAAGCAGATTATCTCAAGGAGGTCACCTACGGCTTCAAAAGAAACGGTTGTTGGGTGGAGGCTCTTCGCTATCACGCGTTACCTGGAGGTAATCTTACAAATGATGACCCTGGAAGGGTTCTGCCTGGTGTCGATGTATCTGGTGCGACTTTTGGTTCTTACCTCATCTATAATTCGCGATGGCATGCCCTAACCTCTGCACAGCGAACCACCTTCAGCTCAATTTTAAGTATCGACAGGGGTCATGGAACTGAACCGGGGCTTGAAAGTGGTATGTGGTCTACAGGATTAACTTATTCTGCTGGGGGGCAAGGAATTGGCCGAAGCACAATACTAAGATAATTATGGAAGAAATAAACATAGACAATTTATTTGATAGACGCAGCACCTTTCCCGATTCTGAGGCAATGAAGCGGTTCCAGATGCTTGTTGGGCTTGATGAGGTAAAAAGTCGATTAATTAAGGCGTTGGCAATTCTAGTGAATCCTGAGGGCGTTCATGCTTGGGCCAAAAAATTCCACTCTAAGAACTTGGAACTTTTGAATTTTGTTGAACGCAGACCTCCCCTTGTCATCTTGGCAGGAGACGTTGGAACAGGAAAAACAGAAATTGCGGGCACTATTGGTGACGCTGTTGCTCGACAAGAAAATATTAGTGTTACTCTTTTTCCTCTAAGCCTTTCAACGAGAGGTTCAGGGCGTGTTGGAGAAATGACACAACTTCTTAGCACTGCATTTGAAAATATTGTAACAGAAGCAAAGAAACTTAAGAAAAAAAATACAAAAGCGCATGGAGCAATAATTTTGTTAGTTGATGAGGCGGATGCAATCGTCCAAAGTCGTGAGAATAGCCAAATGCACCACGAAGATCGTGCAGGGGTCAATGCTTTTATTAGAGGAGTTGACCAGCTTGCTGAACAAGGCTTACCCGCCGCAGTCATCCTGTGCACCAATCGTCTTTCATCAGTTGATCCAGCGGTACGCCGTCGTGCCGCTGAAATATTTGAATTCAGTCGTCCGAACGTTGAACAACGAAGTCATGTATTAACAAAGCCGCTATCCGAAATTGATTTTACTGGCGATCAGATAAAACAGCTTGTTGCAAAAACGGACGGCTTTACCTATTCCGATTTAACTCAGCGACTACTTCCCACAATCGTTCTCGACGCATACCCAGACAGCCCCATTGCGTTTGAGCGAAGCTTGGAAATAGTCAAAAGCATAAAGCCAACGCCAACTTTTGAAGAAAATAAATAATTTATGAATACTGCAAAGAAAAAATCTAAGGAAGATGGAAAAGCATATCTTCGAGATACGTTTATTGATATTGAGAAGGCGTTTATAGAAGAGCTCAAAAGAGCACAAAAACAGGTGACCCATTCTGGCACCCTCGGTGATACTTGGGAAGATGCGTGGATTGATCTTTTAAAAAAATATCTTCCAACACGTTACAAAGTTGCAAAAGCATTTGCCGTTGATCATTTAGGGAAAACCACCGAACAGCTTGATTGCTTAATATATGACGCCCACTTTACACCCGCTTTATTTGGTAAAGATAAACATCAATATATCCCAGCTGAAGCGGTGTATGCCACTTTTGAAGTAAAAGCGGCAGTGACAAAGGAAGATATTGAATACGCAGGTAAAAAAACAGCCTCACTGCGTGCATTACAAAGAACATCGGCTCCTCTTACAAGTCATCTGGGAACCAATCTAGCAAAACCACCTCTACCAATCATCGGGGGGTTACTGACTTTAAATGCCTCGTGGGTAGACGGGCTCGGAGAGACATTCCTGGGGATCTTCACTAATTTATCAGGGAATGAAAAACTGGATATTGTTTTGACCGCAGAAAGCGGTTTTTGTGATCATCTGGAGCAAGGTCATGATCCAGAAATAATTACAGGGGAAGGTGCTTTGATTCGCGGATTGTTACGTCTACTTAAGGCCCTGCGTGATAAAGCTACGGTACCTGCCGTGGAGTGGGAAAAATATGAGGAAGTTTTTGATGCAAGTGCTCACCCCATTATAAAAGTTAGAACCAAAAGAATTAAAGGATAAAATTATGGGGATTTCAGACGAACAACTCGACAGCTTTATAGCTCTGCATAAAAAAGAATTTAACGAAGATATAGATAGGGCGGAAGCTTTACGGTCGGCCACTGCCTTGGTCAATATGGTAAGGCTAGTATATAAACCGATGACAAAAGCCGACTATATAAAATACTCCAAAATAGCTAATGATTCGCTAGAATAAGCGGAATTAACAAACTCCACGTCCGGATCTCGCTAAAGAAAAGGTTCCAACGGTCAATGGAGTGGTCTACAACTGGGGTGGGTTGCACTTTCAAACCCTCTTTTTTGTTGAAAGATTAGCGAAAAATTCGGGGTTTCAAATGTTGAATTTTGGTTAAGTTGGTTTTTTGGAAACACACACACACATAGTACTGGTCAAAAATACAAAAATATTGTAATATTAACCATATGAGTTTAATAAAAAAGACAATTTACTGGTTTATATTGATAATTACTGTTATATCAGCGATTTTTATTTATATTTGTCCGCCAGATTTCATGGTGGACAATACTATGGAGATCTCGTCGTTATTCAGTGACTGTGGTTTCGGAGTGGGTGTTGGAGGCAATGCCAACGATTGTTTAAGCTACCATTTTTCTTTGAGTAATCAAGCGATTGGAAATTTACCACCAGTTGTTGCAATATATTTTTTAATTTTTTCTTTTGCCTATTTTATTTTATCTCAAAAGTTTCTTTTTAATGATTTTAAAAAACATTTCAGGTTTCTGCAGTTATTAT
>Ga0208373_1003175_pt1 | contig 16549 bp, 13 predicted proteins | sample RifOxyC2_FD_184036 | JGI IMG/M metagenome (GOLD analysis project Ga0208373, IMG submission 184036) | Soil microbial communities from Rifle, Colorado - Rifle Oxygen_injection C2 (SPAdes) | ecosystem: Environmental > Terrestrial > Deep subsurface > Rock core/Sediment | place: Rifle, Colorado...
TGTTCGAAAATCAATTCGTCATCGCTAAATGAGATATTAATAATACCAAGATCGGAATTGATACCACTGATACCGCAACCGCCAATAACGAAACCGGTGTCACACCCCACCAATCTCACGGGTGACAACCTCTCGCCCGTTCCCGGCACTACCAAAATGCCTGCACTAGGAAACAAACGTCGCGCATCGACAAAACCAACAAACCATTTTTGATAAGTATTTTTGAGATAGGAATATTGATTCGGATCGTCATTGAAACTCTTGCACGCATCCTTGACTGGCGCATTCATTTCTTCACCTGCAACTTTATCAAACATACACTGCGTATAACTGTACTCGGGGATAGACGCGGCATCAGGCGACAAATAAATCATTTTATTGTCCTTTTCGTCATACATCACCGTATTGATATAGCGCCCATCGCCCATTTCCTCCGGATAAGAAAATACCACTTGATAAATTTGAAAACCTTTCCATTTTGCCGGTGCCGCCACAGTGCCGGCCAAAAATACCGGAATTTCGCAATAATCTCGATTGTTTTCATTACAAAACTTCCCCTTGCCATCTTGGCCGGGTGTTTTTTTCACTTCCGCCATCACCCGCGGATAATCCGGCACAATTTTGGTGAGTAGTGAGAGCGCGTCGGATGTAGATAAACGCTGTGCACCTTTGAGCCAATCGACTTGCAAAGACGGACCAGCTGTATATTTTTTGATACCATTTCTGGCGCTTTCCCAAGCCCCGATTTGATCCGTACCGGTGGCCACGATATCAATATTACGATACGCCTCGCTATTCTCTACTTTATTTTCGGGATTCACCGGCGGGTTGTATTGATGTTGAAAATCGTAATTGATAAACACCGAATTTTGTTTTTGATAATTATCTTCAATTGCAAAATTATAATAAAAAACACCGGCGATGATCGAAAGACTTACCGCCACTATCGCCGCGAGGCCGATGAAAAACGCGCGCTTACTACTCCACGATTTGAAGTCAAACATATTATAAATTAATTTTTAAGTTAAAGTTAGTGAAATTATACCCCGAAAGGCGACTAGTTTCAAGTAATTTTCGGAAGTATTCAAAACCAACGGCGTAATCCATTTGCGCGACTTGACTGCCGATGGATCGCAAGGGGAAAACCGAGACCGACAAAGTGGACGTCGAGGCTACCAAACCCACCGCCAGCCCTTGTTGAGTTTCTTTAGAAAAATATTGATCAAAAACAAAATTACCGAGCGAATAAAATATTGGACGGTTTTTATAAATTTCAATTTCCTCCACTACATGCGGATGGTGGCCGATGATCACGTCGGCGCCGGTATCAATCATCAAGCGGGCGAGTTCACGCTGGCGCGCATTTGAAATTGTTTTGTATTCATCGCCCCAGTGGATATTCACCACTACCAGGTCCGATTGCGCGGCGGCTTTTTTCACCGTATTCGCTATTTTGTTTTTATCCAAACGGAAATAAGTATCATTAAATCCAACAAACGCGATTTTTACTCCATCCACCTCTTTGATTTTGATTGCATAATCGCCAATATCATAGCCGTCGCCATAAAAATCGATACCAGCGGCCGTTAAATTTTTCTCGCTTTCTTTCAATCCCGCCTTCCCCATATCTAAACTGTGATTATTCGCGACGTCAAAAATATTAAAATTATATTTTTTCAAAGTGGTAATCAATTTGGGATCAAATCGAAACGCGATAGATTTTGTAGTAGAGCGTCGGCTATCGGCAAACGGCCCTTCGAGATTGGCATGCGCAAAATTCATTCCTGAAAAAAATCGATTCTCTTGCCCGGCCAATTTCTCAAAAATCCAATCCGAACTATTTTTGGCAATCGCTTTTTTCACATTGCGATCCAGCATCATGTCACCAAAAAACAAAAACGATGCGGCCGGTTTGGTGTCCGAAGCGCCTTTCACAAACATGGGCGCGTAGTGGCTGGTGGTTTCTTTAGCATTCGGCCGATTGGCGATACTCGCCGAATTATCTTTGCCTTCCCAAGCGATTTTTTGGGTTTGATAATATTCCATCATTCGCATGAGCGCATACAAACTCGGATGCGAGTCGATTTCGGTGGCGTTGATATTGGCAAAATCAAAATTATGAATAACCGAACGCGTGTATTCATCATGAAAATTCGCGACCGGCCAAGTTTGATAATGCGAACAATCAATCGAGGAGATGATCACCGCGTCGGCCGGTAAATTATTTTTCAAAAATGTCAAAACACTGTCGATGGTACCGGCGGGCGTATCCCACTGAAAAATTATTGGCAAAATTTTGCTATTCGGCAACGAGCGCGCCAACATTGGAACAAGACCGCCAACGCCGTGTTCGTTTTCAAAACCGGTTTCGTTCGTTTTGGCCACGCCGGCGTCAACCATCTTTTGCGCGAGCGGGCTAATTTTTACCCTGCCAAATTGCGTTTGGTAATTCCACAACGTGGTCAGTACGTTGCTCGGCCCGATTTGAAAATGATTGGGACTAAAAATTACCACCATACTCGGATTTTGTTTTTTCAAATAATCAAAAATCGTAGCCGGCAAATAACCGGCGAGTAAATGATGAGGCATCATCGCCCCTTTGACTATTCCAATATCCCCGACCGGCTTGATGTTGGTATAAAAATCATCATACGGAGAATTTTTCCACTGGGTGGTATGGTGGATTTTTTCCGATGCGATATTTTCATCAGCGCTCCCTTGACCAAGCGCTGTCGCCGACGCGCCATTCACCGGCATATTATTAGTATCAAAACCACCGACCCCACAACCGGCAATAAAAATCAGTCCGATAAAAAACGCAATAAAAATAATTTGTTTTTTCATAAATCAATCGGCAAATATTCCCGTAAATAAATCTCGCAAAATTTTCATCGCGCCGCCAATTCCCTGCCCGAATTCGTGGTACCTCACTCGCACCGGAAATTCTTGAAATTTTATATTTTTCGACACTAACTGTTGCACAATCTCAGTCGCGTGCGCCATCCGATTTTGGCTAATTTCAATTTGCGCGAGAGCGGCGCCGGTAAATACTCGAAAGCCGTTGTGAACATCGGTCAAATTCCTTCCGATAATCAAATTATTCACCAACCGACTCACTGGAAAAATAAAATATTTTTTCAAAAAAGGAATCTGATTATCCGCGCGTAAAAAACGCGAACCCAACACCGCTTCCAAATTATTTTTTTGTAAAAATTCGATCGCCGGCGCGATATCCCCGGCATCAAATTGACCGTCAGCATCAAAATGCGCAACCACATCCGCCCCACGCGCGAGCGCGCGCTCATCGCCGGTTTGCAATGCCGCCCCCTGTCCCCGGTTGACTGTGTGGGTGATAACTTCGGCCCCGACAGCACGCGCCGCCTCAGCCGTACCATCTGTCGATCCGTCATCCACCACTATCACATTTTTCTCCCCATGTTCAAAAAGGTCGCGAATGACGCGACCGATTGAATTTGTTTCATTGTATGCCGGTATCACTACAATCATCATAATCACTACTATTTATCATGCCCGTCAAATGTCAGTGATTCTTTGTGGGCAATCACGAAGTCAACAGCCTTTTGCAACCCGTCTTCGAGCCGTACCAAAGGAAACCAACCTAACTTGTTGACCGCATAATGCGTATCCGGCGTGCCCTTAGCCGACAAAAACAAATCTTCGTCTTTAAATACAATTTTTGATTTGGAATTAGTCATCTCGATAATCATCTTGGCCACATCAGCATAGTGTACAATGTGCTCGCCGCCAAAATTTACCAAATGCACTTCCGGATCCGCCGTCATGAGACGAACCAAACCATCCACCATATCCGTGACGTAGCAAAGCGAAGTACCGAAGGTCTTGTCGCCATAAATCACCAAATCTTTACCATCCAAAGCATTGATAATAAAATCCGGTATCAGCTGTTTTTCAAACAACTTCATGCGCGTACCATAGGTAGTAAAAACGCGAGCAATTTTTGCATCTATATTATGTACTAGGCGATAAGTTTCTACGCAAGTCTCAGAAAATCGTTTTCCTTCGTCAAAAGACGCCCGCTTCGATAAATGATCAAATACCCCAAGCTCTGATTCTTTGATCGCCACTCGGTTGGGCGTAGACGGACCATACACTACCGCGCTGGATGTAAATACGTATTTAGCTTTATATCTGACAGCCAAATCAAGCGTATTGAACACGGCGTCGGAACTGGCCTTCAAAATTTCTATCCGAGATGCCTCAAATTCTTTCGGACTGGTAGGACAGGCCAAATGATAGATCTCTTGGATACCTTGAAACTTTACTTTAAATTTATCCAACTCATCAAATTTATCCAAATCTAACGGCTTGGTGATATCATGATTAATAAATTCAAAATCCGAATATTGGAGTAAGTGGTTGATATTATCCGGAACGGAATTGGAAAAATTATCCACACAGACTACTTTGGCTTCTTTCAATAGTCGCTCGCACAAATGCGAGCCGATAAAACCGGCGCCACCGGTGACGAGTACGTTTTTCTTTTCAAAAATAGGGGTATCCATAATTAAAATTAATAGTTTTCGATAAAATTTATCTCTAAGGATTATACCATTTCAATCGTTTATTAGTCAATTTTTTACCCTGTTTGTATTTGATATCGACATAACCACCATCCGCGCTCACGCTCCAACTGGAGACAGACTCTTTGGTAGTAACAGAACGCAACGTCGTACGTGTCAACCAATCATATTCCACAAAACGGGTTTGCTTGGTCTTTTTATTATATTCTTTGGTGATCAAAATAGTACTATCCGGCGCGGATAAAAATCTAAAATCTTGCACTTGATACTTACCACCTCCGCCCACAGAAAACTCGCGCCAACTTAATTTGGGATAAGTGAATACATCAAAATAATAATAGGCTCCGCGAGAAACCAACGCGGCTATCACGCGCTGTTTACCAAAATCAAATGGCTGATCTTTGATACTGATGATTTTTGCTTCCGGCACAGATCCAACATACCAATCACTGAAACCATAACCGCTTTTATAATAAATCCGATTATTTTTTACCACCAATGAACGCGCACTCAACACATCTATTTCTATCTCACGGATCGCAGCGCTTACCGCTTTACCGACGTCCAAAATTTTGATATTGGAACGAATCTGATCATCAAAAACTGTGGTGGCGCTATCTAAAATTGTTTTTATAATTTTATCCGGCGACCAACTGGGGTGCAACGATTTGATGAGAGCGGCCGTGCCGGCCACAAAGGGCGTCGAAAAGGATGTACCGCGCCAATCGCCACCAAAAGCACTGTTGTACCCATAACGCGGAGCATAACGTTCAGTGCTAAAAATATTTTCTCCGGGAGCGTAGATATCCACGCACGATCCGAAATTGGAAAAACTACTTAATTTATTATTTTTATTCACCGAACCGACGCCCAAAATATAATCGGCGGTTGATGAATTGAAGCAAACCGGATATACCGGATATTCATCGGTATTGCCGGCGCCGGATCGGCGATTATTTCCGGCCGCCGCCACCACCACTACACCATTGCGATACGCATTGTGGATCGACTCGGCTAGAGTAATATCTTGTTCTTGCCCGACAAAACTCATGGTAATGATATCAGCGCCATTAGCCACCGCATAATCAATAGCGCGAGCCACATTACCATAACTACCATTGCCTTGACCATCGACGGAAATGAGCGGCATAATTCGAATATTCCAATTAAGTCCCACCCCGTCGAGATTGTTGTTGGCCGCGCCGATTATTCCGGCAATCACCGTACCGTGTCTCACCGCGCCATCATCTTCATCTTCTTTCAATACAGAGGTGCGAATATCATTATTATTATCCACAAAATTCCACCCACTCACATCATCAACAAAACCGTTAGAATCATCGTCGATGTCGTTGTCGGGTAATTCAAGCGGATTATGCCAAATATTGGAAGAAAGATCTTCATGTGAGCTGTCAGCGCCCGTATCCACAATAGCCACGATCACTCGCTTGCTACCAGTAGTTATATCCCATGCCTGTGGGGCATTTATCTGATCCCACATCTGTTTTTGATCAGTATAGCGCGGATCATCTGGAATTTTGGCATACGTCAAATATGGCGCGGATAATACCACGACCAAAAAAGCAATAGTTGATTTTTTTAGAAATTTGTTGTACATTATCTAATAATGACCAGATAAAGATTTCTCTCTTTTGGGTCGAAATGACAATCAAATTATAACATGATTTACCGACTAAAACAATTAATGCTCGCCGCCGGGGATTTTATTGCCTTATTATTTGGGTTTTTGCTTACTATTGTCGTCCGCTACTGGACTGCCACCACCGTCACTGGTTTGGGACTGATTTTCCCCATGTTTGCGCTATTCTTCATAGCCATATTGGTATTATTCGTCACCGGCCTCTACGATATCAGCCGCACCAAGAACACTTGGCCATTTTATCAAAAAGTGATCATCGCCGGAATCGCTTGGTTTATCATTGGTGTGGGTTTTTTCTACTTACGAAGAGCGAGTGAGGTGAACCCAAAAACCATTCTGTTATTTTCCACGATTATTGGCTTTGGGATAGTGGCTCTATGGCGCTATTTGTACAATCGTTTTTTATCCACTGAATTCATCCGCACCAATGTGGTATTCATCGGCATGACTCCGGAAGTGATAGAAATCGCTCGAATTATTCATGCTGAACCGGAACGTGGATATCGATTGATTGGTTTTGTGACGTCGGCTTTATCACCATCTGATCTGACCGACTATCCACACGAACTCACCCTTGGGCAACTTCTGCAAAATAACGACCAAAAAAATCCACACATTATCGTGACGGCCGATGCGAATACCAAAAACTTGGAATTGCTCAAAGAATTATATGGTCAATTGTGCCGGCAGGTTTCGGTCGTCAATTTGGCCAAATTTTACGAAACTATCATGAGCCGAATTCCCCCATTCACTTTTTCCGAGAGTTGGTTCCTCAATAACCTGAACGAACAAGATAAAAAAATCTACGACCGCGCGCGCATCTTGGTGGATTATTTTTGCGCGGTGACGATGGGCGTTGTGTTTGGTATTACTTTTCCACTGATCGCGCTCATCATCAAAACCACTTCTGATGGCCCGATTTTTTACTCGCAAGAACGCACTGGACGCATGGGTAAAAAATTCAAAATATATAAATACCGTACGATGCAAGCGCTGACGGCCGATGGCGGCGCCGAAGTGGCCGGGCCAAAATTCGCCGCGACCAACGACGCGCGCATTACGAAAATCGGAAAATTTTTACGCAAAACGCGACTGGATGAAATTCCTCAATTTGTAAATATTTTGAAAAACGAAATGGCAATTATCGGCCCTCGACCGGAACGACCGGAATTCGTAGCTCAACTATCCGCGCAGATGCCTTTTTACAATCTGCGCCACCTCATCAAACCCGGACTTACCGGCTGGGCGCAAATCAAAGAATCATATTACGGCACGCTCGAAGAAAACTTGCGCAAGCTCGAATACGATCTGTATTATGTCAAAAATCGCGGGGTGTGGCTCGATATCGCCATCTTACTACGTACGATTAGTACGGTATTGAAAATGGGCGGACGATAAAAAATACTCGGCATTGGTCGAGTATTTTTTTGTATACAACATTATTTCCCCATCCCCGCCTTGATCAACCCCAAAAACATCGGGTGCGGTCGAGTGGGACGAGACAAAAACTCCGGATGAAACTGTGACCCCACAAAATATGGATGATTCTTGAGCTCAATTATTTCCATCAAATTCTTTTCTTTGTTTACTCCCACAAACTCGAGACCGGCTTTTTCCATCGCTTCGCGATAGGTATTATTAAATTCATAACGATGACGATGGCGTTCGGAAATTTTATCAGTACCATATAATTTTTGGATTTTACTCCCCTTCTTCAGGTCACAATCATAGGCCCCAAGTCGCATTGTGCCACCATAACGATTGTGTGCTACATTTTTCGCCTGTTCCGGGTTGATGTGAATGATTGGATTTTTAGTTTTCGGATCACATTCCACCGTGTGCGCGTCTTTGATGCCGAGAACGTGACGAGCAAATTCAATCGTGGCTAGTTGCATACCATAACACAATCCCAAATACGGTAAACTGTGTTCGCGCGCGTATTTGATCGCCGCGATGATCCCCTCGATTCCACGCGTACCAAAACCGCCCGGCACAATGAGCGCATCATAGTCGCCGAGCTCCTTTAATTTTTGCGGATCTTTTTCGTACGACTCGCTATCGAGCCAAGTCATCTCGGCGGTCGCGCCCTGCCAGATCGCCGCATGCTTCACCGCTTGAATCACCGAGATATATGAATCGGCCAAAGTAAAATCTCCGGTAGAAAAATATTTGCCCACCACCGCCACCTTCACAGTTTTTGTCGCAGTTTTGACATTGTGCAAAAATTTTTCCCACTCCCCGGTCTTTTTGGGCGGCAATTTTATTTTCAAACGCTGTGCCAACAATTTCGAAAAGTTTTGTTTTTCAAGTACCAATGGAATCTCGTAAATATTATTCACATCCGGCGCCGAGACAATATTCTCCGGCTTCATCCAACAAAACAAAGCCAGTTTTTCTTTACGCGGAGCGTCGAGCTCGTATTTTCCGCGCGCGATGATAAAATCCGCCTGTAAACCGGAATTGTTGAGCGTGCGGGCGGCATGTTGAGTTGGTTTGGTTTTCATTTCCCCCAGATGCGATGGCACCGGCATATACCCCACGAGACAGATCGCCACGTCGTTCGGGTTGTCGAGTTTCATCATGCGGGCGGCTTCCAAAAACAAAATATTTTCATACTCACCCACGGTTCCCCCCACTTCCACCACCATCACTTCGGCTTTGGCTTTTTTGGCCGCCGCCTTGATCCGATCGATCACTTCAAACGGAATATGCGGCACCACTTGCACACATTTACCTTTGTAGTACATACTCCGCTCTTTTTCGATCACGCTCAAATATACGCGCCCTGTAGTCATGTAATTGATCGAATAAATATTGGTATCCAAAAAGCGTTCATAGTTGCCGATATCTTGATCAGTCTCATCACCATCCTCCGTGACGAACACTTCGCCGTGCTCGACCGGATTCATCGTACCGGCGTCCACATTGATATAGGGATCGATTTTTATTGCCGAAACTTTGTAGCCGTAATTTTTGAAAATACGACCGATCGAAGCGGTCGTCACGCCCTTGCCTACGCCAGAGAGCACACCACCAATAACGAAGATGTATTTTGTCTTCATAAAATATTGAGAATTAATTTTTTATAAAATGATATCTATTTTTTAAGAAATTTGAAAAATAAATATCATTTTATAACTTAATCACAAATAAAAATCCCCGATGTGGTCGGGGACAGTGCTAGGCGCGAGCGAAGACAGTGATGGTGACGGAGGCTTCCAACCCATGACGTAGCTTCACTTTCGCCTGATATTCTCCCACTTCTTTGATCGGACTCAAAATCACCTGCCCTTTATCAATATCAAAATTTTTCTTTTTTAATTCCGCAACCACAGACGCCGACGTGACGGCGGCATAGAGCAAACCCTTTTCACTCACTTTTTCTTTGAACTCCAAAGCCAACCCATCCAACTTTTCCGCGAGCTGTTGCTGTTCTTGGAGATCACGCGTTTCTTCCTTGGCTTTCTTGGCCTGGTGAGCTTTTAATTCTTGTACCGCTTGCGTCGAGGCTTGCACGGCCAAATGTTTGGGAAACAAAAAATTGCGAGCATAACCTTCGGCCACCTCTTTGACCTCATCGGTCTTACCCACCCCTTTCACATCTTGCAGAAAAATGACTTTCATAAACGATATAGTAGTCAATACAAACCCTTGCTTTATCGGCAAATTTCAGTTATATTATATTATACTCATCTAAAAAATGCAAATATATGATCGAAAATCCTGAAAACCAACCAAATACCGGCCTAAAATGCGGTTTCGTCACATTGGTGGGACGATCCAACGTCGGCAAATCTACTTTACTCAACACTCTCGTCGGCACCAAACTGGCGATTGTTTCCGATAAACCCCAAACCACTCGCCACATCATTCATGGCGTTCTCAACACCGCCGAAGGGCAAGCGATTTTTGTTGATACCCCCGGTATTTTCAAAGCCAAATCCGGACCACTCACCGGCAAGCTCACTGAAAAAGCGCACGAGGCGGTGAAAGAAATTGACGCTATAATTTATGTGGTGGACCCGACCAAAGCGCTCGGTGGCGAGGAACGCTATGTGATGTCGATTTTACGCAAACTCGAAGTGCCAAAAATTTTGGTGATCAACAAATGCGAATTATCCGGAAGAGAAAAAATCTATTTGGAAGAATACAAAGCGCTCGCGGATGAAATCGAATTTAGTGGCGTGTACGAATTGTCGGCTTTACGCAATCGCCATGTGGAACCTTTGCGCCAACGTGTATTTGAACTCTTACCAATCGGCGAACCGGTATATCCGCCCGAACAACTAACCAATGTTGATAATAAATTCTGGGTGGCGGAAATTATTCGTGAAAAAATATTTTTGGCCCTGCGCAAAGAAGTGCCCTACACTACCAATGTGGAGGTGGAAAGTATCGACGAACAGCCCAATATTTTCAATATTTACGCCACAGTCTATACTTCGGATAGCCGCTACAAAAAAATGATCGTTGGTGCCGGTGGGCGCGCGATCAAAGAAATCGGCATCGCCGCGCGCAAAGAATTTGAAGCCGCGCTAGGCAAAAAAGTATTCCTCAAATTGGAAGTGGAAACGGATAAACATTGGATGGAGAAAATCTAATAATATAATAAAAAACCGACCAGATATTTTCTGATCGGTTTTGTTTTTACAATTTTATTTCAACAACTCCATCGCTTTGTCGATCACAATATCTTCCCCCACTTTCTCCTTCTCCCACTCTTCTTTGACTAGAATGTCGGGCATGATACCGGATTCATTAATATTTTTTCCGCTCGGAGTAAGCCACTCAGCCACGGTCAATTTCAAAGCTGAGCCATCAGGAAAACTTTCATAATCCTGCACACTCCCCTTGCCGTAAGATTTCTCACCAATAATCGTGGCGGTTTTGGTATCTTGCAAAGCGCCAGCCACAATTTCGGAGGCTGATGCCGACCCACCATTGATGAGCACTGCAGTTTTAATCCCCATCAAACGATGATCGCCGCGCGTATCATGCACATTGATAGTCGTAGAACTAAACCGCTCGTTCACAATCGGCCCGGTTTTGATCCATTCGCTCGCCACATCCACCGCGCCTTCGAGATATCCTCCCGGATTACTGCGCAAATCTAAAATAATCCCCTTGGCCGGTCGCGACTTGATCTGACGAATGTATTTTTCGAATAATCCTTGTGTATCTTCGTTGAATTGCATGATACGCAAATAAGCCACGCTGTTATTTTTCCAAGAAAATGTGACAGACGGCACATCGATCTTCGCGCGCGTGATAGTGATTTCTCTGGTTTTTTCTTCACCATTTCGATAGACTGTCAAAACCACATCAGTACCGGCCGGGCCACGAATTAAATCTACCGCATCATTGATGTCCATTTCTTTGGTGGTAGTCGTACCGATTTTCATTATATTATCCGCCGATCGCAAACCGGCTCGCTCCGCCGGAGTACCGGGTAGCGGTGATATTACCACCAATTGACCGAATTTGATACCAAGCTCGGCTCCGATACCCTCAAATTCTCCTGACAAGCTTTTGTTGAAATCTTCGGCCGCTTTGGGCGGAAAATAAACCGAATACGGATCACCAAGCGAATATACCAAACCCTGAATCGCTCCATAAAACATATCCGTGTCTTTTACCGGCTGTTTCGGATATTTGGCTTTGATCTCATCCCACACTTTCCAAAACTGGCCAAAATCAACTTCGTCACTTTTGTTAAACAAACGATCGAAATTCACCACTTTGCTGATTACCACTTTGCCTTGCGCACTCACTACTTGCTTTTGGATCATCCAGCCTTTGCCAAAAACAAAACCCATTCCAAAAGATACCACAAACAAAATAATGGAGACATAAAACCAAACATACCGACGGTTGCGCGAGTGGATAGGAGATTTTTGCATACTTTGTTCTTCCATATTACTTTTCGTTAATTACTTTAATATCTGCCCCGATTTGATTTAGAGTTTCATATAGATTTTCATACCCACGATCAATTTCATACGGATTGTGTAATATAGACTGACCACCTGCCGCGAGCATGCACAACAAGACATTAACTGCCGGACGAAGCGCGGGCGGGGCGACCATCTCCTTGGCCACAAAAATACTTGGCCCTTCTACAAATACACGGTGTGGATCGAGTAAAGTAATGCGCGCTCCCAATTTAGCTAACTCAGCATAATATACCGCCCGATTCTCATAAGCCCAATCATGCACGAGCGTGCGCCCCTCGGCCAAAGCCAACACCGGAACAAATAACGGCAAATTATCGATATTCAAACCGGGGAAAGGCCTACCCTCGATCTTATCTGGCAGAGCCGTGAGTTTACTCGGAATAATTTCAATCTCCGCTAAATTAAATTTTTCGTTTTTGGATAAATATTGTTTTTTAATTTTATACTGCTGACCCATCTTTTCCAATTTACACAATTCCAATTCGAGAAATTCCAACGGACAATCGCGTATGGTCAAATGAGAACCTGTCACAATGGCGGCGGCAACAAAAGTCATCGCCACGATCGGATCGGGCATAATAGAATAATTCGCCACTCCAGAAAATGTCCGTCCACCGATAATATGGAGCGTAGTCGTACCAATACCCTCGATCTGCGCGCCGGCGGCATTGAGGAAATAGCAGAGGTCTTGCACCATATAATTAGCCGAGGCCATCTTGATTGTAGTTTCACCCGGCGCCTGCACCGCGGCCATGATCGCGTTTTCGGTAGCGGTATCACCGGATTCATACATGACGATATACGCCGATTTCAGCGCTTGATTATGAACCTCATAAAACCCCTCGCGTGATTCCACTTTCACGCCAAATTTTTCCAAAGCAAAAATATGCGGCTTGACCGTACGCGCCCCGAGTTTGCAACCGCCGGATTTATAAATTTTATAATGTTTTTCTCGACCGGCAAGAGCGCCAAGCAACATGAGCGAAGAACGAGTTTTTTCCGAGGCATTTTTATCGATCTTAGTCAAATCCAATTTACCGCTGGCGTCGATCTCCAAAATACCACCAGATCTTTTAACAACTTTCACCCCGATACTTTTGATGAGTTCGACGATGCGATTGACCTCTTCAATTTCCGGCACATCACCCAAAACCACCTTCGCTGGTATCATCGCCGCCGCACACAAAATCGCCACCGCGCTATTTTTGGCGGATTGATTGGTGACGGTTCCATGCAACTGACGTCCGCCATTTACTACCAAATATGACATACCTTTGACTTATTGAGTATTTTCGACTAAAATAATTATGGACACGACTTGAAACGACCTCATCATTATACCGCATTTTCATCCAAAAAACAAGTCTCTATGGAATACCGGAACTCCTATTTTATCAAACCCTTTCGCCAAGCATTATTTGCTCTTTTCACAGGCGCATTTTTACTGCTAACCCCCGCGATCATACTCTACACCGAAGGCTACCGATACGATTGGCATAACGGGCTACTGCGAGAAATAGGCGCAATCAGCATCGATATCGAACCCAATAATGCGGTGGTATTTTTGGACGGCCTCAAAATTCAACAAAGCCTTCCCATCAGACTGAAAAATATTTCCCCGCGCAAATATCATATTAAAATTTCGGCGGCGGGATATTATGATTGGGAACGCGATTTCGAAGTCAAAAACAAACAAACGGTGTACATCAAAGAAGTCAGTCTGATCAAAAAAGAATCACCAACTATATTTTTGGCTGGCGATATCAGTACTTTGGCCATATCATCGGACAACCGCTACTTGGTATATATTTTACAAAACAATCAAAAACCGGAAGCGCACATATTTGATACTGCCAATTCGAAAGATACTTTATTGACCGATTTGAAAGCCGGAGAAAAATACAAAATTACTTGGGCGCAACGTAATAATTTTTTTTCCATCACCAACCAAAACGCGCCTTATGAAACTTTTTGGATATACGGCGTGGGCGCCGATAAAAAAATCGACTTGGCGTCTTTGACCGCAAAACCGATCATGAAGTACCAATGGAAAGATGACTTGGAACCGGAATTATTTTTTAGCGCCGACATCACCCTCTCCACAATTAAACCGACCACGCAAAATATTTATAAAATCGCCAATTCCACTTTTATTGATTGGTGGGCGGAACAAGGACGGTTTTGGACACTGCAAACGGTGAGTACCACCAAACAAATCAAAATTGTGCGCGATTCATTTGGGTTTAGTTCGGATTTCGCGATTTTGGACAGCAATGTTCATCCGGATATTACACCAAGCAATCCCCGCCTGCGCATCGCCGAGGCCACAGGCGACCGAGTAGTGATCAAATATAATGACAAAGAAAATTTACTACTGACCGCAAATGGAAAAATATATAACGTAGCCGGCAACGAAACTTTGCTTTCGCCATACCAAAATTGGCTGATCATGTGGACTCCGTGGGAAATATGGACACACACGATGAATGAAGAACCGTATTTACTCAATCGATCGGGAGAAGGGCTAAAAAGTGTGATCCCACTGGATAAATACAATACTTTGGCTTTGGTTTGGAATGGTAAAGCCACCATTTTGTATCCTTATTATCAAGTGACGCATGATTTTATCAATGCGGCAGTGATGGCGGCAGTGGCTGACACGAGTAATAAAAAAATATATTTTGTCGCAAAAATAGATAAAGTTAATGGCATTTGGAAATTAAACTACTAACAATTATTTATGCGAGTAAGCATTTTTACGGACGGCGGCGCGCGCGGTAACCCGGGACCGGCAGCGTCGGGAGTAGTCATCAAAGACGAAAAAGGTCTTAATCTCGACAAATTTGGCGAATATTTGGGCGAGCGAACCAATAATTTTGCGGAATACTCGGCACTGATCGCCGGTATGCGACGGGCGCGCGAGCTCGGGGCCACCGAGATTGAATGTATGCTCGACAGCGAACTGGTGGTCAAACAAATGAAACGAGAATACAAAGTACGCGAGGCGACATTACAAAAATTATTTATCGAGGCGTATAATCTCGGCACTCAATTCAAAAAAATTACTTTTCGACATATTCCGCGTGAAAAAAATAAAGAGGCGGATGCGCTGGTGAATGAGGTGTTGGATAATCATTAGCTAAAAGAAAAAGACGGTACAAAATCGTACCGTCTTTTTTGTCATTTTTACTGGGCGGTCGTAGTGGGCGTGGTTGAAACAGTGGCTGTATCTGTAGCAAGTAATTGCCCGGCTTTATATACGGCCTCATTAGCCGCCTTAGCAGCTTTCAATTCGGCGAGCGCTGTCTTTTGTGCGGCGACAAAATCCGCTTCGGCTTTTTTGATCGCGACCATACGAGCATCGCGAGCGACCTTCAGTGCCGCGATATAAGCAGTCTGCGCCTTGGAGTTCAATTCATTGCGACTCTTCAACGCATCCTTTTTGGCTTTTACGAGCGCTTTTACTTTTTCCTTTTCACTCTTAATTTCAGTGCGCGCATTTTCGCGGGCTGTTTTTAATTTTTCCATCAAAGACTCTCTTTCTTGACGAAATTTCTCCCAAACACCGGTTTTGACAGGAGTAGATGTGATAGTGGTCGCGGTTAGGACAGGAGCCGCAGTGGTGGTTTCTTCAGCTAGAGCTGGAGCAATCGCCGCGAGCAAGCCAAAAATGGCTAATAAAACAACAACTTTTTTAGTAATAGACATATAAAAATAATTTATTAAAAAATACCAATACCGTTTCGACCTCGTACCCACAAGGGAGCGGTATGATATATTATAGCACACAATTAAAACCGCAGCAAAGCCAGCAAAAAAATGACTTGTATATTACAAGTCATTTTTTAAGTCTTCCAACTTTTTCCGCACGTCACGCGAAAATTTTCTCGGGACGCGAATTTTTACTTTTACATAATGATCGCCGCGGGTATTGCTGTTGATATGCGCAATTCCATGTCCCTTGAGGCGGATAAGCGCACCGGACTCTGCACCTTCGGGAATAACTATTTTCAATTTTCCATCGATCGTGTCAATATCTAACTTATCACCTAGCACCGCTTGCACGAAATTGATTTCACTTTCAGCGTAAACATCGAATCCCTCACGATGGAATATTTTATTTTGCCGAACATGTACTTGCACATACAGATCCCCCGCTCCCGCGCCATGCGGAGCCGCTTCGCCATATCCAGACAGACGGATAGACTGACCATCGTCGATACCGGCCGGAATTTTCACTTTCACCTCTTGTGATTTGGCGAGTATGCCATCACCGCCGCAATGTTTACATTTTTTACTCGGATGCTCTCCCCTGCCTTGGCAAGTCGGACACGCGGCCACGGTTTGCATCATCCCCATGAAAGTGCGCTGTT
>Ga0208373_1003177_pt1 | contig 16539 bp, 34 predicted proteins | sample RifOxyC2_FD_184036 | JGI IMG/M metagenome (GOLD analysis project Ga0208373, IMG submission 184036) | Soil microbial communities from Rifle, Colorado - Rifle Oxygen_injection C2 (SPAdes) | ecosystem: Environmental > Terrestrial > Deep subsurface > Rock core/Sediment | place: Rifle, Colorado...
AATTAAGTTGGATTGGATTATGGCTAAAAAGAACTCTGGAATTGAAGTCGAACAAATTGTTGCTTAATCGAGAAGGTATTTATAATGGCTATCAAAAGAATATTAAAGAAAGAAAATAGAAAAAATAATAAAATCAGAAATCTTTTAGCTTTAAAGCCGTTTGACTTTGGAAAAGGAAGTAAAAAATTAAGCAAAGAAGTTGATAAAAGAGTATATGCCTAAAAGTCTAATTCTTGTCTGGGCGATAGATTTATAATGTTTATTTGCCCTCGATGGGCAGAGGTTAAATAAAAAATGGATCCAATTGTTTTTTCTGGGCTTCTTGGCGGAATAGGTGGTTTAACTAGAGGGATTGTTGGATTGTTGAAGGCTTTATCTCTTAGAAGAAAAATTTTATGGTTTTATTATCTAGTTACTGTAATTGTTGCTGCGATAATTGGAATTTTTGTGGGAATAATATTTAATTTTGACCCTCGGCTGTCTTTAATTGCTGGATATGCTGGAACTGATATTCTAGAGGGGATATACAAATCATTCGCTGTGCAAAAAATGTATGTTCAGAAGAAATAATGGGAAAAACAAGTATAACAATTCAGTTGGATAGTAAGGTAATGGTTGCACTTGAAAAGAGAGCCAAGAAAGAGATGCTTGAATTGGATGCACTGATTGTGGAGATACTGCGAAGGAGCGCGGTTTCCTATAAGGGAAATACAGCGAATAATGATAATGTTGATGATAAGTTCCTAACTTATTTTTCTAGAAAGGAAAAAGTAGATTATGTGAAGAAGTTTATGGGGAATAAAAAAATAAAAAAGAATTCTCCGTTCTATGAAAGTCCTTTGGGAAAGAAGTAAAAATGAGTTATGAAATAATTGTATCTAATAGTAAAATGGAGAAAATGATACAAGAATATATTTCTTTTAGGGAAGATATCAAAGACAAACTTATTCGATTAAAGATTGAACCTAGAAGAGCCAATGGAGCTCATCCACTGCATGGAAAATTGTCTGGAAAATGGAGTTGTTGGCTTGGTTCAAACATAAGATTAATTTATACAATTGATGATGGAGAGAAGAAAATCAGGATTCATGCGGTTGGAAGTCATAAGGTTTACTAATCATATCTTCAAAATTCTTTCCTTACCTTTCTTGTAATTTTTCTCGCTTTCTCTTATCTGAGACATTAGATCTTTGTCTGCTAGGATTTCCTTTTCCTCAAGTTCTCTTATTTTATCTCTTATTGATTCTCGTATAAACTCCGTTTTAGTCATATAATTATGTTTTTTCATAACTGCTTCTATTGCTTTTAGGAAGTTTTCTTCAATTTTTAGGCTCACGTTTTCCATACTACAAGGTAGTACTAAGTAGTATTTAAATTTTTTGGTTTTTCGGATGATGAGCAATGTTTTTAAGGTGGCAGAGGATGTGACTGATTTGTGCCATCTGACTATGGTTAGGAAATTGTAAGATAAATAATAAAGATTATTTCTTTTTTGCAAGATAATCTCTTGCTAGTTCCAAATAATGAGGCACATTTGCTGGATGGTTTGTTGAAAAAATGTAGGAAATAGTATGATATTCTTTTTTGTCTATTCCTCTAAGAATTTCAGCAACTGCCACTGCTTCAGGCCTCAAATTTCTTAATTCTTCTTCTCTCTTACTCAAAAAACCCCTATTTATTTCTCTGATTACTTCTGGATTTCCAGTGTCGGCTATTTGTCCTTCAAATATTTTTTTACCTTTTTCTAAAAATTCCTTTTCTGCAAGATAATCTCTTTCTAATCCTCTAAAATATCTATGATTCGGGCTTGAAACAGACAAGTAGGCTTGAGTTTCAAGATATCTTCTAGGTCCAAATTCAGAGATTGCGTCGAATACGTGCCTTAGTTCATGTGTTTTAGTTGATTCATAAATTTCTTTTGCTAGCTGAGGGTAATTCCAACCGAAAAGATTTCCAAGGGCTATTGCCTCTTTATCCCGTTGGCTTGGATGTACCCATTTTTTTTGTTTTAAACGCTTTTCAATTAATTTAACATTTGGTTGATAAAACACCATCATTCCAATCTGGATTGGTTTTCCTGCTTCTGCTCTTTTTAGAGTTTCATCTAAGGGTAATGAAAGTTGGTCATATACAGTATTACCGTTTATACTCATTTGAGGAACTTTAACAAAACCTCCGTTTTTCGGATAACTCCATTTGTCTCCTGAAAGACCAATTGCAATGTTATGGGATTGTGCTTCTGGATTTGGAAATCCTTTTCTTGTTTTATCTAAGAATGATTGCAATCCTTTTGCATCTTGAAATCTGCCTTGGCTATCTACTCCAAATCTCCCCTCTAAATATTGCACAATTCCCTTTGCCCTTTCTGTTCTTTCTACAATGTGATTTAGATACCTTTGCTGATTTAATGTTAAACCGTGTGCGGAAGTAAGTTCTCTAGCTACTTCTCTAGGTTGAGCTTCTCTAGTTGTGGAAAGGGTATTAAAAAAGGTGTTCAGAGCTCTTGCCCCGTCTATCATTTTACCTACAATAAAATCTATTTTACTATCTGAATTTCCCATATTTATTCGTCCTTAATTCGGCTTTTAAATCTTTCCATTTGTAACTTCTTTGCAGTAACAATAAAGGTGAAGATAAGCTTTAAATAGGCTCAAAAATAAGGATGTTTGAATCTGATTGAATGAAAAAGCGTTTGATGGGTGCTGATACACCGCATTGGACAAGTCTATTTTGGAATAGAAATAGATGAGGTTACTAGTTTTGAGTTGAAACTGAAAATTCATAAATAAATTTCACACAACAACAAAGGACAAAAATAATAAATGGCAGCACCAAAGAGACCAAGATTCGGAAGCTTGCAGTTCTACCCTCGAAAGAGAGCAGAGAAAGCAATTCCTAGTGTTAACTGGAGCGTTGTTCCTGGAACTGGTTTGTTAGGTTTTATTGCATACAAGGCGGCAATGGCTTCTGCAGTGATTAAGGATGACACTCCAAACTCAATGACTAAGGGAAAGAAAATAGTTATGCCTGTTACTCTTCTTGAGGTTCCAAATGCCAAAATATTTTCAGTTAGATTCTACAATCTTGGAAGAGTTGTAAAGGATGTTATTGTTTCAAATGATAAGGAATTGAAGAGAATTGTTAAGGTTCCAAAGCAAGTACAGGACTTGGATAAGGAAACTCCAAAGGAATATGACGACATAAGAGTTGTTATTGTATCTATGCCAAAGCAAATTAATTTGAAGAAAACTCCAGATATAGCTGAAGTTGCAATTGGCGGAAAGAAGGAAGATAAATTGGCATTCGTTAAAACATTAGTTGGAAGAGAGATATCTGTTAAGGAATTTTTGGATAAAAAAGAGCTGGTAGATGTGCGGGGATTGACAATAGGAAAAGGACTTGTTGGACCTATGAAGAGATTTGGAATTTCATTGAAGTCACATAAGGCTGAAAAAGGAAGAAGAAGACCTGGTTCATTAGGTCCATGGCATCCAGCAAGAGTTACATTTATGGTTTCACAGGCTGGACAAATGGGAATGTTCACAAGAGTCATATATAATTTGAAAGTTCTTGGTTCGGGAAGCATTGCTGAAAAGGATATAAACAAGGGAACTGGATTCAAGCATTATGGAAAGATATCTGGAAATTATGTTGTAATAAAGGGAAGCGTTCAGGGTCCTGTGAAGAGACAGGTTCTTTTGACAAGCGCATTTAGAGCTACGAAAACTCAGATGAAGCATAAGTATGAATTATTGGAGGTCATTGTTTAAATGAAAGCCATATTATATAATTTGAAGGGAGAAAAAGGAAAGGAAATTGAACTTCCAGAATTATTTAGTTCTGCAATAAGAGACGACATTGCATTGAAATTCTTTGAGGCTGATAAGTGGGCACACAAACAGCAATATGGATTGGATCCGACAGCAGGAAGAAAGCACGTTGCATCTGGAAGAATTTCACATAGAAGACATGAGTGGGCTGGACATTATGGTAAAGGTATTTCTAGAGTTCCAAGAAAGACAATGTGGAGAAGAGGAACGCAGTTCTTCTGGATTGCCACTGAAGTTTCTGGAACAAGAGGTGGAAGAAGAGTTCATGGTCCAATTGCATTCCCAAGAACAAGAAAAGTTAACAATAAGGAAGTGCAGATTGCAATGAATTCTGGATTTGCTGCAAGCGCAAATAAGGATTTGATAGTTGAAAGATATGGTTCATTGAATGGAAAAATTTCTGTTTCATTCCCAATTGTTGTTGAATCGAAATTGGATAATGTTAAAACAGGTGATTTGGTTTTGATGCTTGAGAAAATATTCCCTGGAATAGATGCTGTTTTCAAGACAAGGGAAACGAGAAGAGGAGTAGGAAAGAATAGAGGAAGAAGATATAAGACAAGCGCAGGATTGTTATTGGTTAAGGCTAAGGAAGAAAAAATAGTTTCTAGTGTTATTGATGTTAAGAATGCAAATGATTTGTGCATTGAGGATGTTTATCCTCTTGGAAGATTGGTTGTTTATACTGAAAAAGCATTGGTTGAATTGGTGGGTGGAGATAAGAAAGATAAAAATAACAAAATGGAGAGTAAGAAGAAATGATAAGAGCAGTTACATCTGAAAAGGCAGTGAAAATGATTGAAATGGATAATACTTTATTGTTTGAAACCTCAAGAAATGAAGATAAGGAAAGTATTGCAAAGGAAGTTGAGGGATTGTTTAAGGTTAAGGTTGATAAGGTTAGAACTTTGATTAAATTGAATAAGAAATATGCTTATGTTAAACTAAATAAGGCAAATCCAGCGATAGATGTTGCCACTAAATTGGGAATGATATAACTATGAGAGAAAATCATAAAATAGAGAGACGAGAATGGATTGAAGAAGAACTAGATTTACAAGAAGATAGCATTAGGGTTTGTTCTGCTAAAGTTCAAAGTAAAAAATCCCATGCTGTTGAATTATATCAAGCTATTTCAAGATTTGTATCGTCTGATTCATGGGCTTTGAAGTGGTTGGGAATAGAATATAGGATGGCTGGAGATGGATTTACACCTAATTATATTTTAGCAAGACTTGGAGATGATATGATTGTGGGTTCATCAATAAGACCTGCTTTGAGTAGGGCATTGGAGGCAGCTGCTTAAAATGGGAAAGAGAATAATTTCACAGGCAAGAGGACATGGTTCGCTTTCATATAGAGTAAGAAAGAAAGCATTTAAGCACAAGATAAAATATCCAATGCATGAGGGAGAAGCATTGATTATGGATTTAATTCACTCTGCGGGACATTCTGCTCCTTTGTTGAAGATAAAAGCTGGAAATGAAATTGCATTTCTTCCTGCATTTGATGGAGCAATTGTTGGAGAGAAGATTGTTATTAACGCAACTGAGGCAAAGCCTGGAAATATAATGATGCTAAAAAATGTTCCAACTACTACTAGTATTTATAATATTGAAATTAATCCTGGAGATGGAGGGAAAATGATTAGAACTGCTGGAAGTTCAGCAACTGTATTCAAGAGACTTGATAATAATAAGATAATTGTTTTGATGCCAAATAAAAAAGAGCTTGTTCTTCCGGGAGATAATAGAGTTATGGTCGGAGTTATCGCTGGAGGCGGAAAGAATTTGAAACCATTTATGAAAGCTGGAGTAAAGTGGTTCCAGATGAAAGCTAGAAACAAACTATGGCCTAGAACATCTGCTGTAAAGATGAACGCAGTTGACCATCCATTCGGTTCTGGTAGAGGAAAGAGAATTAAACCTAAGATAGCAAAGAGAAACGCTCCACCAGGGGCAAGAGTAGGACATATTAGACCTAGAAGAACAGGAAGGGAGAAGAGATAATGGCAAATGACGAAGTAATAGTAAAATCGAAGGACGTTTATTATAGAGGAATCAACGTCGAGGAATTGAAGAACTTGGATGTAAGAGAAGTTGCCAAGCATCTTACTGCTAGATCTAGAAGGTCTATAAAAAGACATTTTGAGACAGTTGAGAATTTTGTTAAGAGATGTGAGACTGCTGTTACAAATAAGAAGAAAATAAGAACTCATTTGAGAGATATCATTATTGTTCCAAAGATGGTTGGAATGATAATTAGTGTTTACAATGGAAAAGTTTACAATGATGTTCACATAACTGCAGAAATGATTGGGCACAGATTGGGAGAATTTTCACTTACTAGAACAAAAGTACAACATGGAGAAGCTGGAATTGGAGCAACTAAAGGTTCGAGGGCCTTGAAGAAGTAATATGAAAATTAAAAACAATTTTCAATTACTCGCAATAGGAGGTATTGCATCGTAAAATGGCAGAGGAAATAAAACAAACAAAGAAAACTGAAGTAAGGACTGAGAAGAAGGAAGATAAAGTAGTTAGTGATAAACCTAAGGCAACAGATAATGTAAAGAGCGATGCTAAAGTAGAGACAAAAGTTGAAGATAAAAAGGAAGAGAAGAAAGCTGAGAAAAAAGTTGAGCAGAAGAAAATTAGCAAGAAGAGCGAAGCTGTTGCAAAATCAATGTTGGGAGCATCTTTAAAGCAGTGTATGGCTATTAGTAATTATATAAAGGGGAAGAAGATAGATTTGGCAATTTCGGAGTTGAAAGAAGTTATTAATTTCAAGAGGGCTATTCCAATGGTTGGAGAAATACCTCATCGAAGAATGATTGGACCTGGAAGATATCCAATTAAGGCATGCGGGATGATAATCAATATGCTTAAGGCATTGAAGGGAAATGTTATTGCAAACCAAATGGACTTGGACAAGACAAGAATTGTTATTGCATCCGGTTCATGGGCTTCTAGACCTCAAAGAAGTGGTGGAGTAAAAGCTAAAAGGTGCAATATGATATTAATTGCTAAAGAAGTGGAGGCAAAAAAATAATGGAAGAGAAAAAATTTGTAACATTTAAAAAAGAAGAACTTGCTGTAAAGGATTTCATAAAATCTAGTTTAGGCAAGGGTAAAATAAGTGGAGTAAAGATAGAATATACTCCAGTTGGAGAGAAGATTGTTATTGCAACTGCTAAGCCTGGATTAATAATTGGAAGAAAGGGAGAAAAAATTGAAGAGCTAACAAGATTTTTGAAGAAGAAATTTAAATTGGATAATCCGCATATAGAAATAAAAGAAATTATGAATCCTTATTTGGATGCACAGCTTGTGGCGGATGAAATTGCGTTGCTTTTGGAAAGACAGGGTTCATTGAAGTTCAAAGTAATTGCATATAAGATGCTTAGTAAGATTATGGCTGCTGGAGCACTTGGAACTGAAATTGTTATGTCTGGAAGATTGCCAAGCGAGAGAGCGAAATCATGGAGATTCGCACAAGGATATTTGAAGAAGACTGGATTCCCGGCAAATGTAGTCGATAGAGCTCAGGCTCAAGCAGTTAATTTGCAGGGAGTTAGTGGAATACAAATTAGTATTTTACCTCCAGATGCAATTATTCATGATAAGATTGACGATAAAATTGTAAAGGGAAAAATACATGGATATATTGCTGCAAGAGAGGGAGTAGAAAGAGCTGCTGAAGCTGTAAGAGTTGAAGTTGCTGCTGAAAAAGAAAAAAAGAAAGCTGCTAAGAAATTAAAGGGAGAGAAAAAATAATGGCACTATTAAGATATAAGGATATAACTAAGATGAATGATAAGGAAAGAGAAGAGAAATTGGCAGAGTTGAAATTACAATTGGTAAAAATTGCAGCGTCGAACAAAAATGGCAAAACCAAAGAGATTAAAAGGGCAGTTTCAAGAATATTAACATTCAAGACCTCACAAAAAAAGGAGGTTTTGAAAAACAAATAATGGAAATAGATCCAAGAATTGGTCTCCCAAGTGAGGCCGGATTGTTCGAGGAAATCGCTAAAGGCGAGCAGAAGATAACTGTATCGACTGAAAAACGTCGATACGGCAAGGTAATCACCTTGGTCTCCGGATTTCAGGGGATAGACATCAAGGGAGTGGCAAAGTCACTCAAGGAAAAGCTCGCGTGCGGTGGTACCATCAAGAATGGTATCATTGAACTACAGGGAAACCACCTAAAGGCCGTAAGGCCAATATTGGTTAAACTTGGATTTTCGGAAGATTCCATTTCGGATTAAGAAAAATGACAAAAGAAAACAAAGAAAACAAAGGAAAGGCAAAAGAAGCCAAATTAGTACTTGGAGTCTCAGCCAGAGGCAGAATATTCGAAGGAACAGTTGTAAAGAAGTTCCACAAGAGAGTTGTAATTGAATTCGAAAGAACAGTTTATGTTGTTAAATATGAAAGATTCTACAGAAAGAAAACCAGAATTCACGCAAGAGTTCCTGAAGCATTAATTTCCCAAATTAACGTCGGAGATTATGTAAGAGCAAGAGAGTGTAGACCTCTAAGTAAAATAATTCATTCTGTTGTAACTGATAAATTGAAGGGAATTGAAGAGAATGCTGAAGCTTCAAAGTTATTGAAGAAGAATTTTGAGATAGAATCAAATAAGGCAAAAGAATCAAGAGAAAATACGGAGGCTAAGAAATAAAATGAAAGCAATAGGAGCAAGAGTTACAAGAGGATTGAATGTTGGAAGTATGATGATTGCTGCCGATAATAGCGGAGCAAGAATAGTTAGAATCGCTGGAGTAAAACATGGTAAAACTACAAAGGGAAGACAGATGCCTGCTAAAGTTGGAGATTGGGTTAAGGTTTCAGTAAGAGCAGGAAAGCCAGAAATGAAGGGACAAGTTTTCGACGCTGTTGTAATAAGACAGAGAAAACCTTACATGAGAAAGACTGGAGAGAGAGTTTGTTTTGAAGATAATGCTGTTGCTTTGCTTAAGGATGAAAAAGGAAATCCTAAGGGAACACAAATTAAGGGTCCTGTGGCAAGAGAGATTCAGGAAAGATGGAAGGAGGTTTCCAAAATCGCGGATTTTGTATTATAAAAAATGAAAAACGAATTTTCAACAGCATGGATAGGAAGCAAGCAACCTAGAAAGCAGAGGAAGTATTTGATAAATGCACCTTTGCACACAAGGCATAAATTCTTAAGTGCTCATTTGTCAAAAGATTTGAGAACAAAGTATGGCAAGAGAAGCATTCCCGTAAGAAAGGGAGATGAAGTGCTTGTTATGCGAGGAAACTTCAAGAAGAAGAAAGCTAAAATTACTACAGTTAATTTGAAGAGAGGAAAAGTATTTTTGGAAAATATTCAGAGAAGCAAGAGAGATGGAAGCAAGGTAAATATTCCATTCTACCCAAGCAATTTGATGATAATGACTTTGGCTTTGGAAGATAAGGAAAGAGTCGCCGCATTGAATAGAAAGAGTGGAGCAAAGGTTGAGAATAAAGTTGAAGTGAAGAAGATGGAAACAAAAGTTCAAGAAAAGAAAACGGAAGCAAAGAAATTGGAGGCAAAGAAGTAAAATGCACCTAACAAGACAACATATAACTGGAAAAATGCCAATAACAAGAAAAGGCACAAAGTACGTAGTTAGATCTGCAAGAGATCCTGAAAATTCTGTTCCTGTTTTGATTGCAATGAGGGATATTTTGAAATTGGCAAAAACATTGAGGGAAGTTAAGTTCTTAATTAGAGCTGGACAGCTAAAATTGAATGGAAGAAAAGTTGAAGATTTCAAAGAGAGCATTCAGTTGTTCAATATTTTTGAAGCTGACAAGGCATACAAATTAATTTTACTTCCAACAAAAAAATTTGCATTTGAAGAAACAAAGGATAAAGAAAGATTATGTAAAGTTACTTCGAGAACTTTAGTTGCAAAGGGAAAAATACAATTGAATACGCATGATGGGAGCAATTTCATCTCTGATAAGGACATTGCCGTTGGAGATTCTGTTTATGTTGCTGAAGGAAAAGTAAAGAAGCATGTTAAAATGGAAAAGGGTTCTGAAGTATTTGTATTCAAAGGAAAATATACGGGATTGTATGGAAAAATTGTTTCACTTGGAGAAATGGTTGATGTTAAGTTCAAAGATTCGGAAGCTAGAATTCCACAAAATGAGGTTATAGTTATATAATGGCAAAGACAAAAGTAGAAACAAAGAAGACTGAAAAAGTTGAGAATAATGTTATGAGAAAGATAAAGGTAGACAGAGTTCTATTGAGTTGTGGTGGAGTGGATAAGGAATTAGAAAAGGCAAAGAAGCTTCTTGAGATAATGTCTAAAATGAAGGTTCAGGTTATTGCTTCCACAAAGAGAATTCCTGATTTCGGAGTCAGACCAGGGTTGGAAGTTGGAGTGAGAGTTACAATGAGGGGACAGCCTGCCCTTGATTTGTTGAGAAGAATGCTTGGAGCTGAAGATAATACATTAAAGAGAAAGTCAGTTGCTGATAATCACGTTTCATTTGGAATAAAAGAATATATTGAAATTCCAGGAATGGAATATCAGAGAGATATTGGAATAAGAGGATTGAATATTACAATTGTATTTTCAAGAGCTGGAACAAGAGTTAAATTGAAGAAGATAAAGAATGGTAAAGTTCCAAAGAAGCAAATGGTTACAAAGGATGAAATAATCAAATATATGGAGGATAACTTCAAAACGAAGTTCAAGTAAAATGACGGCAAGCGATTGGAGTAAGGTAGCAAAGCAGTTGAAGAAAAAACCTGCAGTATATTTGAAATTCATGAAACATAACAAACCGAAAGATAGAAAAATGGGAATTGCAGCAAGAAAGTGCGAGAGATGCGGAAGGTTTGGCGCACACATCAAGAAATATAATCTAAACTTATGCCGACAGTGCTTCAGAGAAATCGCTGTAGAAATCGGATTTAATAAGTATAGTTAGGGAGAAAAATAAAATGCAAACATTAGAAACACAAACGGGAAAGGCACAAACAGAAGTGCCTGAATTAGAAAGAAGACAATATAATGTTGGAGATAAAGTTAGAGCTGGAGATAGGCGGAATCCAAGGAGAATAGATGAATGGATAGTTGCATCTTCAACTGCTTCTTTAGTAACTCTTATTAGGCCAGGCTATATTAATTGTATAATTTTTGAGCAAATTTTTGATATGCGCCCAAGCCAATTACCCTTAAGAGCATTGTCTCATGTGCCTATTGTAGAGGGTAGCAGAAGTCCACAGGATAAATTTGCAAAATATAAAGAAATATTAGGGGTACATGCATAATGAGCCAAGATACACTAGCAGATACATTGAACGTTATGGTGAACGCAATGAGGGCAGGAAAGAAAGAGATAGTTGTAGCAAGGCATTCAAAATTATTGCTTTCTGTTTTGGCAATTGCTAAAATGAAGGGATATGTTAAAGATTACAAAATTGTTGAAGGTAAATTGAAAGTGGAGATTGGAAAGTTGCATGATTGTAATGCAATAAAACCTAGATTTGCAGTTAACTGTGAGCAAATTGATGGATATACTAGAAGATATTTGCCTGCAAAGAATATTGGATTACTAATAATTTCGACTTCGTCTGGATTGATGACACATCAAACAGCACAGGATAAAAATTTGGGAGGAAGCTTAATTGCTTATTTCTATTAATATGAGAATTTCCTTCAAATTCTCAATTGCTCGTAATAGGAGGTATTACTTCGCAAAATGAAAATAGCATTAACTGAAAAAGTTGCAATTCCATCTGGAGTTTCATGTGAATTGGCTTCTGGAATGTTAACATGTTCAAAGAATGGAGTAAGTGTTTCTAGAAGTATGTTAATTCCTAGAATTGTTACTGAGATAAAAGGAAATGAAATTATATTATCTTGCGTTAAGGGAAATAAGAAAGATTACAAGACCATAAAATCGTATGTTGCTCACATAAATAATTTATTCTCTGGATTGGATAAGAAAGCAGTTTATGAATTGGAAGCATGTAATGTTCACTTCCCTATAACTATGAAGATAGATTCTGGAAGATTGTTAATAAATAATTTCCTTGGAGAGAAAAATCCAAGAGTTGCTGTAATTCTTCCAAATGTTGATGTTCAGCTTAAAGGAGCGAAGATAACTGTTACAAGTGCTGATAAGGATGCTGCTGGACAGACTGCTGCAAATATTGAGAAAGCTACAAAGATAAGAAATAGAGATAGAAGAATATTCCAGGATGGAATATATATTGTTGAAAGACCAGGGAGGAAGGATTAACCATGGAAAAGATTAAGCCAAAATTCATTAGAACTGACTGGATGAGACATTCTAAGCTTGGAAAGAAGAGAAAGAATAAACAGGTTTGGAGAAGAGCGAAAGGAAAGCATAGTAAGATGAGAAGACAGAGAAAGGGATATCCAAGAACTCCAAGAATAGGATTCGGAACAAATAGAAATGATGCTGGAAAGATTAAAGGATTAGTTCCCTTGCTTGTTCACAATATGGATGAATTGAATAAAGCAAGTGAGAAGAATATAATTATTTTAGCTTCAAGAGTTGGAGCGAGAAAGAAAATGGAAATGATTAAAGTTGCAGAGCAGAAGAAAATGAAAATATTGAATATTAATATGGAGGCTAAAGCATGATTTCATGGATGCTGGAACTCCTAGAAACCCGCTGGAGGTTTGTAGAATGAAACTTGAAGGAAAGAAAGATTTAGTTGCAAGAACTCTTGGAGTTGGAAAAGGAAGAATTGTATTTAATGTTCAGAGACTTGATGAAATAAAACAGGCAATTACAAAGCAGGATATAAAGGATCTTGTTGAGGCTGGAGCAATTTCTATTAGAGAAGTAAAAGGAAGAATAAAGTCAGAACCAAGAGGAAGAAGAAGAGCCGGAAGTATTAAAAAGAAAATAAAACCAGGAAAGAGAGGATATATAATCATAACAAGAAAGCTTAGAAGATATCTTCAATCTGTTAGAGCAAAAATGCCTAAGGAAAGATATGAGAAGCTTAGGAAAGAAATAAAAATGCACTCATTCCCTAACTTATCACACTTCAAGGAAAGAATAAAAGTCTTGGGAGAGGAAAAATAAAAACATGAAAGGAATAGGAAGAACAATAAAGAGAAGAAGGCAAGAAGCTAAGACAGACTATGGCTCAAGATTAGTCATGCTTAAATCTGGAAAGCCAAGACTCGTAGTTAGAAGAACAAACAGCCAAATAATTATGCAAGTTGTTAGTTCAGATTTGGCACAGGATAAGGTAGTTTCTGGAATTAGTTCAAATGCTCTTTTGGAACAGGGATGGCCAAAGGAATTGAAAGGAAGCTTGAAGGGATTGGCAGCTGCATATGTAACTGGAAGATTACTTGCTGAAAAGGTTAAGGGAAAAGTTGATGGGGCAATTTTAGATTTGGGAATGCAGAGAAATATAAAGAAATCAAGAATATATGCTGCAGTTAAGGGGGCAATTGATGGAGGATTGAAAGTTAAGATGAGTGAGGAAGTTCTTCCTACTCTTGATGAGATAAAGAAGAGAAGTAATGAAAAAGTTCAAAAAGTTTTTGATAAACTAAAGGATAAATAAATATGGCAGAAAAAGAAAATATACATAAACCAAAGGACTTGATTGAAGCAGTTCCGGAAGAGATTGAGAAATTGGATAAGAAACTTGAAGTTAAAACTGAAACTAAGGAAGAAAATAAGAGAGGATATAGAGATATGAGTAGAAAGGAAAGAGAGGAAGAAAGCAGGAAGAATGCTCTTGCTGCATGGGTTCCAAAAACTGAAATTGGAAGATTAGTAAAAACTGGAAAATTGAAAAATTTTGATGAAGTTCTTGAGAAACATAAGAAAATATTAGAATCTGAAATCTCTGAAACATTACTTCCATTGGAAACCGATTTACTTTTAATTGGACAGTCAAAGGGTAAGTTTGGAGGCGGAAAGAGAAGAGCTTGGAGACAAACACAGAAGAAAACAATGGAAGGAAATGTAGTTACATTCTCGTGTATGGCTGTTGTTGGGGATGGAAAAGGACATGTTGGAATTGGAATGGGGGAAGCACAGGAAACGCTTCCTTCAAGGGAAAAAGCATTGAAGAAAGCAAAATTGAATGTTGTCAAAATTACAAGAGGGTGGGAATCGGAAGAGGAAGACAAGTCTGACCCACATACTGTTCCATTTATAGTTAATGGTAAATGTGGAAGCGTTAGAATAAGATTTTTCCCTGCACCAAGAGGAACTGGATTGGTTGTTGGAAATGAATGTAAGAAGATTTTAAAACTAGCTGGAATAAAAGATGTATACTCAAAGACGTTTGGACAGACAAGAACTACATTTAACGTCGCTAGGGCTTGTATGGATGCTTTGGAAAAAACAAATCAGGACATAAAATGATAATAGTAATAAGAATAGCTGGAATGGTAGAAATACCAGACAATGTAACTGAAACTCTATTTAGAATGAGACTTAGGAGAAAATATTGTGCAGTTCTTTTGAAGGAAGATAAGGAAAGCCTTGCTGTGTTAAAATATGTTAGAAATCATGTTGCATATGGACAAATTGACTTGGAGACTTTGAAGGAATTGATTTTGAAGAGAGGAAAATTGATAAATAAGAAGAAAATTGATTTGACAACTGCAAATAAGATTATTGAAGGTCTTGATAAGAAAGGACTTGAAGAATTGGGAGTTAAACCATTCTTCAGATTAGCTCCACCTGTAAAGGGAATTGACACAAAGATTCATTTTGGAAGAAAGAAAGGCGTTCTTGGAGATAATGGAAAGGAAATTAATGCACTTGTTAGGAGGATGTTATGATTTTTAATGGTTCCTGGACTCCTAGAACCCGGAGGAGGTTGTAGAATGGATGCTGCATGGGAATGTGAATGTGGAAATGTTGAATATTCTGATGTTGCTCCTGAAGAATGTGAGAAATGTTTTGGAATAAATTCATTTGCACAATTGCCAGATGAACTTTTGGAAGAAAGATCTAAAGAACTTGCAGAATTGGATGTGGAAAATCCAGTTAAAATGTCTAAATCTTCAAAGGCTAAGAAAAAAACTAAAAGTGGGAAGAAGAAAAAATGAGTAAAGGAAGAAGAAAATCATCAAGGTATAGAGGAACACATACTCATGGAAGAGGATTCAAGAAGAAAGCTAGAGGTTCAGGACATAGAGGAGGATTTGGAATGGCTGGAACTGGAAAGAGAGGAGACGCTAAAAAGACGATGGTTCTTAATTTGTATGGAAATGATTATTTTGGAAAATCAAAGACACTTAGAGCTGGAATAAGACCTGTAAAATTAGATTCAATGAATGTTGGACATATTAGCGAGCATATTTCTGCACTTGTAAAGCAGGGAATTGCCAAGGATAATAAGGGAACTTATGATGTGAATATTTCTGGATACAAACTTCTTGGAGAGGGAGATATGAAGATAAAAGCAAAGATAACTGCTGGACAGGCTTCAAAGCAGGCAATTGATAAGGTTAGAAAAGCTGGCGGAGAAGTTGTTACTCTCAGAGCTGTTAAAGTTAAAAAAGTTGTTGTGAAGGTTGCTCCTATTGTTGTTAAGAAGAAATAACTTCCAGAAAGCTTAAAAACTATCGCTCTTTATGATTTATATGGATATGGTAAGTATACCTAAAGATGAGTATGAAAGATTAAGAGTGCAGGCGAACATAGATGTAGATTTATTAAAACAACTTGTTAGAAGTGTAAAAGATATTAAAGAAGGAAGAGTAATAAAGGTAAGGTAAAGTAAACTAGTCTGGTTCTTCATCTTGTGAATTATCTTCTTTGACTATTTTTTCGATTTCTTCTCTGAAAAATTCAAGGAAAAGTCTGATAGTATTAATTGTTTTTTGCTGGTCTTTCTTATTGCTTATGGCTACCATATAAATTGATTGTAAATCCTCATAAATCAAATAGTAAACTCGGTAGTTTTCAAATCTAGATTCTCTAAACCATTTTGTGCCTAGAGGATTTCCATATTCTGGATTATACACTAACTTATCTTCAATTTTATCAACTCTGTCTTGAATTGATTTATCGTATTTAGCAATTTCTTCTTTAAAACTTACTGAACGAAACACCTCATACTTTTTCATTGCAAATACAATAATGGGAAGATTAAATATTCTTCTTTTTTTATATTGGTAAAAGAAATAACTTCCGGACACCACAGTAAAAGAAATAATTATAAAGTTGGAAAGTTAGAAGAATTTATGAAAAGAGATGTTGGTTTAGTTATTTTTTTATCTTTGACAGTTGTTTTAATATTGGTTCTTGGAAGTTTTGCTGCGGGAACGCAGGTTTCTGATAGTTCTGCTGAGGATACAATTGATTACTCTAGCTATGACTCCGGAGATGTCTGCGATGAAAATAGTTATTATTATGATTGGTGTGAATGTAATTATCCTGGAGATCCTAACTGCGGTTATTATGATGATAGTTATGATTATGTTTGTACAATTGACGCAGACTATTCTGAGTATGGTGTTTGTCCTGAAGAAAATATAATTGGTGGAACTGATGCATATGAATGCATTGATGATGGATTTGGATATGGGGAATGGTCGGATTATTTGTGTGAAGATGAAGATGATTCTGACACCTACGAGGATAGTTACGACTTGGATTGTTATAATGATGAAGAGTATTATTGGAACAATCAAGAGTATTGTGACTGGGTTTTTGAATATGATC
>Ga0208373_1003179_pt1 | contig 16527 bp, 16 predicted proteins | sample RifOxyC2_FD_184036 | JGI IMG/M metagenome (GOLD analysis project Ga0208373, IMG submission 184036) | Soil microbial communities from Rifle, Colorado - Rifle Oxygen_injection C2 (SPAdes) | ecosystem: Environmental > Terrestrial > Deep subsurface > Rock core/Sediment | place: Rifle, Colorado...
CCCGGCTTCCACGGCCACCTTTTTCGGAAGTCGTTTTCATGCGAAAAATTACGGGATCGTTTTTACGGCCTATGGCCTGGGCGGATTGCTCGGTGTGATCGTGTCGGGAATGATCCGGGACTATTTCGGAAGCTATCGGTTCGTCTTTTATCCCACGGCGGCACTGTCCGTCATCGGAATCATGATATCGCTGACGCTGCTCAGGACGCGCGAACCGGTCAGGACAACGGAGTCATAATCCGCACCGGCAATCGCAAAGAAATCTCCTAACCGATCACGAGCTTGATCCGGTGCTTCATCCAGACCGCGAACCGGTCGAAATATTGGTACACCACCGGAATCACGAACAGGGTGAGCAGTGTGGAGCTCAACAGGCCGCCGATGACGGCCACCGCCATGGGGCTCATCATGGATCCTTCGGCGCCCCCGAAAAACGCCATGGGAACCATGCCCACAATCGTGGCGCTCGCGGTGATAATCACCGGGCGGAGCCGCGTCTGGCATCCTTCCAGCAGAGACACATGGATCGATTTTCCGGTTGCGCGGACCTGGTTGACGTAGTCAACCATCACGATGCCGTTACTCACCACAATACCCACCAGGATGATGATGCCCATGAAACTCACGAGGGAGAGCGTGTGGCCCAGCAGCAGGAGCATCCACACCACGCCGATGGCCGCCAGGGGAATCGTGAACATGATGACCAGCGGATGCACCAGGCTTTCGAACTGCGAGGCCATGATCATGTAGATGAGCAGGATGGCGATGAGCAGCGCCAGGATGAGCTGCCCGAAGGCGTCCTGCATGTCCTCGAATTGGCCCTTGAATTCAATCGAATAACCGCCCGGGAGCGATTTTTCTATGGGACCGAGCTTCGCCTTGATGTCCTTGACTACGTCTCCCAGGGCACGGTCCGAAAGGTTGGCGTCCACAATGCCGACGCGGAACTTGTTGTCGCGCTTGATGGTGACCGGCCCCAGTTCCTCGGTGATGGTGGCGACCTGGCTGAGCGGAATGATGGCGCCCGTGGGCGTTTTAAGCGGGAACTGGCGGAGATAATCGAGCGAGTTCCGGAAGCGCCGGTTTAAAATGACCCGCATGTCGATTTCATCCTCGCCGGTGCGCAGCTGTGTCGTGACAATGCCGAGGTTGGCGGCCTGCAGCGCGGTCTGCACCTGGTAGGGCGCAAGCCCGTAGCTGAGCGCCTTTTGGCGGTCGATGGAGAAGTGAACCTCGGGACGCGCCTTGGAAAAGGAGGATTCGATGTCCTTCAGGCCCGGCACGTTGGAAATGACGTCAGAGACATTCCGCGAAATATCGCGGAGCGTGTTCAGGTCATTGCCGTACACATGTATCGTGACGGGTTTGCCGCCCGAAGAACTGAATCCGTTCATGGCCGCGATGGTGATTTTGCCGTTGTTCATTTTGGGAAAGCGTTCGCGGATGTAATTTTCGATCTTCTGCTGCGACCGGTGCCGTTTCTCAGGGTCCACAAGCCGGACGAAAAGCTGCGCGCCGTTGGGCCCGGTCGGGCCGTTGCCGTCGCCCCCGCCGCCCAGCTGATCGTCGCGGCCCACCATTTCCCCCGCGTACATCACTTCCGGCAGGGATTGCAGGAGTCCCTGCAGCTGGCTGCACATCGTGGCGGTCTGCGTTAGCGGGGTTCCCTGCGGCATTTCAACGTTGATGGCGATCATGCTGCTGTCGGAAGCCGGCATCAATTCTTTTCCGAGGAACACAAGGCCCACGACAACGCTCAAGACGACAACCGCGGCGGTCACCCCGATGGTTTTAGCCGGATGTTTCAGCACCCGGTCCAGCCATTTGACATACCAGGTTTTGACCGCGTTGAACCAGGCGGCCGGTTCCTTTTTTGGCTTGCGGAAAAAGAGGGAGGACAGCATGGGGACGATGGTGAAGGCGACAAAGAGGCTCGCCAGGAGCGCGAATATGATGGTGAGGCAGAGCCCGCGCGACAACTGGCCGGCCAGCCCCTGCGAAAAGAGCATGGGCAGAAACACGCAGATGGTGGTGAAGGTGGAGGCCATGATCGCCATGCCCACCTCCGAGGCGCCGCGCCGCGCCGCTTCCACCGGCGGTTCGCCGTTTTCCAGGTGCCGGAAAATGTTTTCGATGACCACCACCGCGTCGTCCACCAGGCGGCCTATCCCCAGGGCCAGGCCGCCGAGCGTCATGATGTTGAGCGTGAAACCCGCGGCGTAAAGCACGATGAAGGTGGTGATGATCGACAGGGGAATCGCCAGCGAGATGATAAGGGTGGGCCGGAGGTTCCCTAAGAAAATGAACAGGAGCAGCACCGCCAGGACCCCGCCCAGGACCACCTCGCGCAGGGTACGGCTGGTGACGCGTTTGACCGGCCTGCCCTGGTCAAAGACCGTGTAGAATTTGAGCTGCGGATATTGTGCGACGATCTTGTCGATTTCCCTGTTCAGCGCTTCCGACACCTTGAGGGTGTTGGATCCGCTCTGCTTGGAGACCATGACAAACACGCTCGATTCGCCGTTCATGCGGATGAGGCTGCGCGATTCCTTGTACGAATCCCTGACCTCGGCCACTTCGTACAGCCGGATCGGCGTGCCGTCCGCGGCGACGCCCACGATGGCGTTGCGGATGTCATCGAGATCGCGGAATTCGCCCATGGCGCGCAGGAGGTAATCGTTGTTGGCCGTGGTGTGATACCCGGCCGGGGTATTCATGTTCTGCGAGCGCAGCATGGCGATGATGCTCTCGATGCCGAGCGCTTTGCCCTTGAGCCGCAACGGATCCACGGCAATCTGGATTTCGCGCTGGAGGCCGCCCATGATCTGGACCTGGGCCACGCCTTCGAGTCGCTGCAGCCGCTGCTGGATGTTGTCTTCGAGGAATTTGCGGAGCTTGTACGAATCGGGAATGCCGCTCACCCCGGACAGGATGACCGGCAGCATGGACATGTCGAATTTCACCACCAGGGGTTCCTTCACACCCTCGGGCAGATAATTCTTGATCTGTCCGATATAATCGCGGATGTCCTGCGCCGCGAAATCGAGGTTCGTGCCCCATTCGAACTCCACGCTGATGGTGGAGAAGCCTTCGCTCGATGATGAGGAGACCTTTTTCACCTGGCTGACGCTCGAAATGGTGCGTTCCAGGGGCTCGGTGACCAGACGCTCGATTTCCTGGGGAGCCACGCCGGAATACTGGGTCACCACCGTAATCATCGGAAAGGAGATGTCGGGCATCATTTCCAGCGGCAGCCGCGAAAATGAAAGCAGGCCGAACACCATCACGATCAAAATCAGCATGGTGATGGTCACGCGCTTGCTGACTGAAAACGCGACCAGGGGATTGATTTTTCTTAAATACTCGCTCATGGCTTTGCCCCTATTCCACGATTCTGACTTCGGCGCTGTCCGGAAGCGCCTTGTTGCCCTTGACCACCACTATCGTGTTTTCCTCAAGGCCCGAAAGGATTTCGGCATAATCCCGGGTCAGCCAGCCGGTGGTGACTTTTTTAACCGTCGCGATGTTATTATTCACGATAAACACCTGATCGTCCACCAGAGCTTCGCGCGGAACGCACAGGGCTTTGGCCTTCTGATCAATGGCGATGCGCACCTCAGCGAAGTAGCCGGGCCGCAGCACCCGTTTGGCGTTTTGCACCACCACGCGCACCGCGAACGTCTGGCTGGCCGCGCTCGCCTGCGGATTGACCCATTCCACTTTTCCGAAAAGCTCGGAGGTGTCGGCCGGCTGGTCGACGGTGAAGCGCACGGTCATTCCTTTTCTCACATACGGGATGGTCTGGTCATCAATATCCAGGTCCATTTTCAGGGGATTGAGCTGCGTGATCCGGATCAGCCCTTTGGACTGCCCCTTCATGCCGCCCATAGCGGGGGAATAAAGCTCGCCCTCCTCGCAGGCCCGGGCCGTGACCACTCCCGCAAAGGGGGCCGTGAGCGTCGTATTTTCCCGGAGGGATTCGAGCTGCCGCTTTAACGCGGTGTATTGCGCCTCCAAATTGCGCCTTGGGCAGCGCGTCGTTCCGGTACAGCGACAGCGAACGCTCGTATTGCGACTTCAGCGAGGCGAACTGGGCCTCGGTAGCCACCAGCTGGGCATCGTCCATTTTCGCCACGACCTGTCCGGCCTCGACATTGTCGCCGATTTGCACGGAGAGCGACTTGACCCGGCCCGGGGAAAGCGGCCCGAGGTCGGTTTCGCGGTAGGCCTCGAGCGTGGCCAGGATTTTCCGCTCCTGAATGAGCGTGCGGCGCTGGGCCTTGGCCACGGAAACGGATATTTTGATGGCATCGGGCAGGGCGTCTGCTTTTTTAGCTCCCGGCGTTGACGATTTACATGCGGAAAGACCGGCCATGGCGGCAAGGCAGACCGCGATGATGATCATGCTGACTCGTGTTTTCATGGCATCCTCTTGTATGGTTTTCATGATATATTATCGCGTTTTACAGGAATTCAATTTACTGTTCGTTACCCGATGCACCGCTGCTTTGCCCGGCAGATTGGGCGCTTGAAGCCATGGGCGCAATTTTATATTCTTCAAGCGCCAGGAGGGCGTTGATCCGGGCTTGTGTACAGGCCACCGTTTTACCGGTCAGCAGGTTGCGGCTGTTGAGGAGTTCGGTATTGGTAATCGCCTGCGCGTCATATTTGAGCTTGGCCACGTCCAGCGCTTTTTTGGCGATCGCCATGTCCTCCTGCGCAATGGCGAGCGTTTTCCGGCTCTGGTCCACGGCGCGCGCCAGGGCAATCATTTTAAGCCGGACCTGTTCGCGGAGGTTCTTGCAGGCAAGCTCGAGCGTCTCTTCCTGAAGGCCGGTCTTCTGGGCGTCGCGCAGGGCCTTGCCCCAGTCAAAAAGCGTCCAGTTGAGCGAAAGCCCGATAATCGTATTCCGTTTCAAGTCACCTTCGTCGCTCGAATACTGGTTCGTATAGCTGCTGGTGGCGTATCCGGCCACCATGGGCAGATAGGCCGCGCCCTGAATGCGTTTCACGGCTCTTAAGGCATCAAGCTGGTATTCCAGCGCCTTCAAGTCCTCGCGGGCCACGACCCGTTTCTCGATATCGCCGGCGGAGGGCATGGAAAATGAATCCAGGGGTCTGGAAATATCCGAGGAATCAACTTGAATGGCGGAGCCCGTGGGAAGCCCCAGAAACAGGAGCATCTGGTCGCCGAAATTCGCCAGGGCATCCTGCATTTTAATCTCCGTCACCTTGAAGTTATCGAGCTGGATTTTGGTGTTCAACAGGTCCAGTTCGATGATCACCCCGCCCTGATACAGCTTTTGCTGGGTTTCCGACAGGTTTTCGAACCAGGCGCGGGTTTCGCGAATCGATTCCAGGCTCTTGAGCAGGGAGACGTAATTCCAATACAGCTGCTGGGCCGTGAATCCGATGTCCGCAATGGTGCGTTCGTGCGTGGCCTCCTGCGCCCGGGCCGCGTTACGGGCCGCCCGGTAACCGTTAAAGATCCTTCCGCCCGCAAAAATCGGCTGGGCCACGGTAAGGCCTGCGTTGTAGATATTGCTTGGCCCGGAGAACGAATTTTCGATGCCGCCGAAAAAAGCCCCAAGAAGATCAATAAGTACCGAATCGACGGAAGAAGTACCCGGAAAGGCCTTCATGGCGCTTAAGTCCCCGCCTCCGCCCGTTCCGAAATCCATAGTGGCTTTTTCAATGAAATGCGTGACGCCGGCCGTGGCGCTTAACACGGGCAGAAAAGAGGTGAAGGCGCCCTGCGCGGCTTTACGCTGCGCCCGCACCCCCAGTTCCGACGCCTTGACCGGAACGCTTTGACTGCGCGCGAGTTCAACGACCTTTTGGGATGAAAGCAAAACCCCGTCCGCCGCAAAAGGCGCGCCGCAAAAAATGAGCATGGCCGGTAAAATGATCCTCGTCAGGGTTTTATTAAAAACGGATTTCATATTTTTGTTAGCCTTTCAGGCCGAACCCATGCTTCAGAAAGTCGAGCAACTGCCTCAGCGTGGTGTCAACATCACCCGTTTTGCCCTGCATTTTCCACTGCATCTGGACTCCCTGCACCAGGGAGATCATAAACCGCGCCAGAATGTTTGGAGGCAGCGAACTGGTGATTTCTCCGGAATCGCGGCCTTTCTCGATCACCTTTTCCAGAAAATCCAGGATACGGGCCTGGACTTCCTTCAAGCTTTTTATGAGGTCATCGTGTTTTTCAGGCCCGATGTGCATCGATACCATCCGCTGATAATTGCTCAAATCCATGATGAGCGAGAACTGCTCGATGAACTTGGACAACATGACACGGAACATCGCTTCCGCGGATGCGATGAAAGAAGGCTGGTTGGAGGAGGCGGTAATGATTTTATCGGAAATACTCCGGAATTCCCGGATGGTCAGCGACATCAGAATGGATTCTTTATCAGGATAATAATTGTAAAGCGTGGGCTTGGAAAAACCGGCGGCGGCGGCTATGTCATCCACCTTCACGTTCCAGAAACCTTTTTCAATGAAAATAGCACGGGCAGCATCCAGGATGACCCCGCACTTGGCATCTTTTATGGTTTGTTCACGCTGTTCTTTTGGATTCATAGGCTTGTTTACTTGATGTCGTGTGGGTTTTACCGCGAGTTAAAATATAACAACTTCGAGTTGTGGCGGTCAATATCAGAAAATGAATACAATAACGCTGGCCAGGGCCAGGATATTGCCGCCAATCCAGAACCGGTTGATGCGTTCCCCGAAAAACAGAACGGGCGCGATTGAGCCGACAAGAAGCGTAACCAGGCCGCTGACCGGGAAGAAAAGCGCACCGCTCACCTTGTGCGACACGAACCAGGCGAGAAGCGTGACCCCGGCGACGGAGCCTGTCGCCGCGAGCATCCCTGGAAACAGGGCCGCCGGGAACCACTGCCGGAAAGGAAACTTCAATAATACGTACACGCCTGTCAACAGCGCGCTGGTTCCGTAACAGAGGACCAGAAACAAACCGCTTCCCTTTTCCCAGAGCGATCCGTTTTCACCGTCCTGCGCATAGGACAGGGCTTTCATGACGATTCCGAGCATGCTGTTGAAGAGAAGAAGGCCGATAAGTAAAATGAAGTAGGCCGCCATGCTTTTCCATTTTGAGAAGGCGCGGTTTGACAAGACCGTACTTTTGGCGTCTTTGTGCTGGTTGGCGAGAACGAGGATGCAGAGCGCTCCGGTAACAAGCCCCGCCGCCTGCCAGAATGAAACCGCCTCTTGGTAAAAAAAGACGCAGAACAGCGTCGTGGGGATGAAATTCAGGTTCAGCGCGATCCACATGCTGGATAGACAACCGAGGCCGATGGCGCGCTGAATGAGAAGGCAGGTGATAAAAAATGCGGCGCCCGTGCCGGCGCCTGCGGCCGCCAGGGTTATGGAGACGGAACATGCCGCGGACATTTTGAAGACAAAGTAAACGGTCCCGCAGAGCGTTATGAAGAAATTGATTACGGGCGCTTCGATGCCTTTGCGCGCTCCAAGATAGTACCCGATACCGATAAGGCCGAACAGCAACCCGATGGCGAACGCCGCGTTGAAATAGAGCATGACGGGAAAATACTATTTTCAGGCCGAAGCGCGCCTCATCCTGCACCAAGCCCGCAGTGTCTTGGACCGCCTGCCTTTTCTCTTTGACGATTTGAACGTAACGAGCTATAAGGGTGTCATTATTAGTAAAACGAACTTCCGTTGAATCAGGACGATATATTATGCTGTCAGTTGCGATACGCACGATAGGTGATAACGACGAGTTTAACAAATAAAATGAAGGAAGATGCGAATACAAACTCAAGATAACATTATATCAATATTGACTGCATAAGATCACTCGACAAATAAGATGTTAAAATTTATCTTATTACTATGGAAAAAAATGAACTTATTTTCGAGGTTACGCAGGAAAACGATGGTGGATTCACCGCTGAATGCCTGACGGAAAACATTTTTACGCAGGCCGATACCTGGGCGGAACTTCGTAAAAACGCGCTGGATGCGGTTACGGCGTTTTATTTTGATAAGACCGCGCCTTCTGTTATCCGGCTCCATATGGTCCGCGATGAGGTTTTTTCCGCGGCATGAAGTTACCGCGTGATTTAAGCGGCAATTCCCTGGCGGATATGCTTTGCAGGCATTGGGGATACGTTCGAGTCCATCAATCCGGCAGCCATATCATTCTTCAGACTGAAACCCCGGGCCACCAGCGAATCGCCATACCCGCCCATTCTTTTCTGCGTATTGGGACATTGAATTCAATTTTGCGCGTCGTAGCGGAACACAAGAACAAATCAAAAGAAGAAATCCTGGAAACGCTCTGAGCAACGGGTTAAGAAGCGTCCGACCGTTGCTTGCATTAGTAAACAAGCCTAACCACAACACCCGCCTTTTAGCCATTTCTGACTTGCCGCAAAAAGCCTGCCAAAAACCAAACTCGGGCTTCGTCCACGATTTATCAAGCGGTGTTGTACTCATTTGAGTACAAAAAGTGAATTCCAGGCTGTTTTCCTATTGACAAGCCCCCCACCCCCCTGCTATATATTTTCATGGATGACAATAATGCGAAATTTACATGCGCGCATGTGCGTGAAAATCAAAACGGAGGATAAATGAAAATCGTTTGTTGTCTGCCCGGCAATAATTATTCCGGGAATTTTCTGGACCGCTGGACCGAATTCTTCGCTTATTGCATGAACCAGGGAATTGAAGTGATGGTAAGCCGCAAGGAGTCCTGCAATATTTACTATGTGAGGAACATGTGCCTGGGCGCTGACGTGGCCAGAGGAAAGAACCAGAAGCCGTTTGACGGGAAGGTGGATTATGATTACCTGATGTGGATTGACTCGGACATGGTGTTTACACCAGCGCAGTTTCAGCGGCTGCTCAACCATCAGAAGGATATTGTCGCGGGAATTTATTCCATGGCTGATGGAAAACAGTTTGCCACGGTCCCGGAATGGGATGAGGAATATTTCAAGGTCAACGGCTGTTTTAAGTTTTTAGCGAAAGAGGATTTAACGAAGGCCAGCGGACTGATGAAGGTCAGCTACACGGGTATGGGCTTTATGCTGGTAAGAAAAGGGGTGTTTGAGGCTATGGAATATCCATGGTTTAAACCATTGGAAAAACAGATTGGGGATATGGTGGATTTTACAATGGAAGATGTCTGCTTTTGCTTGAGGGCCAAGGAGGCGGGGTTTGACGTGTGGGTTGATCCTGCGGTTATTGTTGGGCATGAAAAGAAAATTGTAATGTAGCGCAACATTAAAAAAAGAAAGGAGGTTGATTTGCAAAAACAGTTTCAAAGACAATAGAAGGTGACTTGACCGGTATTTTTCCAAATAATCTTTTCAGGAGGTTTTTATGGCTTATGTGTATACGCAAAACGGCACAAGCGACATAACGAGCGGAGCTTCCGCGGGTTTGGTGGGAATTGGAACCAGTTCTCCTTCGAAAAAACTTCACGTGCTGGGCTCAGCCGTGGGCGGTTCGTATTCTTCTGAAGCGCTATTAGTCTTGGAAGGAGATGGAAATACTGCGCTAAATATTAAATCGGCGTCCGATTCATACGGGAGAATTGATTTTGGCGACAGCGGCGCCGCAGCTATTGGGTCGATTGCCTATTATCATCAGGGAAATGAAATGCAGTTTACTACCAATTCTTCCGCCCGTGTTACAATAAAAAGCGACGGTAAGGTCGGGATTGGTACTGGCAGTCCCACGGAACAGTTGGATGTTAATGGTAATATTATATGCACCGGCCGTGCATCAATAGTTGACTCCACATGGCCTATGTTGTATGTGACAACCCCGGGTATGAACTATCAGGCAATTTTACAGTCAGGGGCTTCTCATAACACCCTTGAATTTATTGGCCAGGATTCTTCAGTTCAGGTTGATGGAGCCTTTGCTTTTTCAATACTAACAAATAGTAATACTCGTCTTCACATCACTTCCGGGGGAAACGTTGGAATAGGTACCACGGATCCCAAGACAAAACTGCATAGTACCGGCAGCACTATCGTAGGGGTAAACAATGGGAGTGTCGGGGATGCTAATATTGGAACTGGTCAGGTAAATATTTACCTAGATGAGTCGAACAATAAGCTTAAATTCCGAGTTAGGTATTCTGATGGCACTACTTTAAAAACTGGGGAAGTGTCACTTACCTAAAATTTGGAATGTTTCTGTGGGAGCGGAGGCTCAATACATTCTTGGGCCTCCCTCCTTTTTATTGCAAATCAGAAATTCGGCATTCGGTACACTCTAATAACGTTGCCCATCGCAATGAATACCTTATTTGATATTACAATCGTGCCTTTGATATCTGGTACGGGGTTTTCAAAGACAATTTTACCCATATATTGTCTTTGCGGTGAAAAAATTAAAACCGAATTGGGTGATTGTAAAGCAACGTAATAATTATTTTTAGAGTCCAAGGAAATCCGAATTGGCTGAGCAAACGGATAACTGGAAAATGGGGCTGACCAAGCACTCGTGAAGGTTCCTAATAAATCGAAAATATGAATCTTTCGGCTTTGTTGGTCGCATACAAAAACTTCATTGTTAAAAGCCAGGATTCCTACATTACTGCCACCAACAAACTGCCCGTTTAAGTTTCCGATCCCACCCCAGGTTGTAATTGAATCACCATTTAACGAATACTTCATGATATTTCCAGTTCCGCCGTTGGAAACATATAGAAAAGAATCTAAAATTGATAAATAAGGCATTGTAAAGCCGCTGGCTGTCCGAAAGATAGTATCAAGTATTACGCCACTGGAATCAAATTTAAAAACCCCATTTTGTGCACCGACATAAATATTGTTAAGGCTGTCCAATTCTATGGAAGCAGGGAAACTTAGAAGTCCTTCACCAAAAGAAGTTACAAAATTAAATGTAGAATCGAATATCACAACATTATGATTACCCGTATTAGGGTCAATATTGGGAATAATTATTCTGTTTTTATTATCAATTTTAAACTCTCCTGGAAATGTCAGGTGGCCAGTACCAATTGTATCTATCCAAACAAAACCACTTACTACCTTAACACTAATTACCGCACTCATCGTTCCTTCCATATTTGCCGGACTCACCGCTGCCACGACATATTCATACGTTGAGTCCTGCGCACCTGTTGAATCACGATACACAGTATCCACAATTGGACTCGTGTTTATTCTTGCCAGTACCGTATTCAGCTCCACATTGCGTCTGTAGACATTGTAGGTTTTGGCAAGCGCGGTATCCGCCTTTGCCCATGTAAGGGTAACGATCTGCCGTAGGGTGTCATAAACGATACTTACGTTCTTTGGCGTCGGTATGCCGATAAAAGGCAGCCTGATTGTATCCAAATTGGCCGTATCCGCTGAAATTACCGAAATTCCGAAGGTATCCAGGACCCCGTAATTATCAAGGCTCGAAATTATCCTTAAATCGTATTTTCCTTCAGCCAAATTACTGAATTTGAAGCTTCCATCGGTATTAACCCCGGCAAACCGGTCTATCCCAAAAGCCAGGATGAACACCTTCCGGGGGTCCCCCCCTTCGGACAGGTAAATAATGCCTTTTAAGGCCCCTGCGGGCTTAAGGGTGTCCGGAGGCAGGGTCACGGTGGAATCCTGGCTTGTAACCGCTACAGAATCGATTAGAACCACGTCTGAATCCTTGGCTCCTTCAATCACGTACAGGCCCGGATCAATACTGTCTATGGAAAAGCCGCCGGTGTCGTTGGTAGTCACGGTAGCCGCAGTATCTGCAAAAGTCTTTGCCAAAGCAGTATCCCCAAGTACGGTTTTCTTCCGTAGATGAACGACGGCATTAATGGCGGGAGCGCCCGTTGTGTAAACAAGCTTGCCAACAATCATCGCATTCCCGTTCTCGCTCGTGCCGCCGCCAACGTCAATCGGCTTGTTGCAATACAAGAAAATGAGCATGGCCGCCAGCGCGGCGAGCGCTTTAATATATCGGGTTTTCATCAGGCTTTTCATTTTTTATTCCTTCCTTTTCAATTCCAACATACTGCTTTGAAAGCGGGAACAATTGAATGTTTATATTGTAAACCCGCTCCGTCACCGTATCCTCATCCACAATCTGCATGACACGCTGCTTGAACTCCTGGATTTCCCTTTTTATCTGCGGATAGCTTTTCGCGGAAACGCCCGCAATCATGCTCGAAATGTCGCGTTCCTTGGGGTCATACTTCTCAATGGCGTCCTTTCCCATGCCGGCCAAATCTTCATTCAGTTTCCGGACGGCAACCGACCTTACCTCGGAACCGGACGTGATATTGGCGTCTACCTGGTGGTACCGTCCGTCAGGGGTCTTTTTGATGAATCCCAGCTTCAGCAATAACTGTATACTTGCGCGTGCCTCGGTCTTCCGGATGGCCGGCTCAAGGGCTTTGGCCAGGAGCGAAAAATCCTCATGCCAGTCCAGGGTGCAGGCGATTTCGCGAATGGCGGAATGATACCATTTGGAGTAATACTCATATTGGTCAGACATGACCATTGCCTGCTCGATTGACGGCTTGCAGCCCCGCATCATTTCCAGGTAAGTCTGCTGGGCCTTGGCGTCCTTGGACTGGTTGTAGTTCACCAGCGCGGTGAAAAACCGGGCCTGCTGTTTGTTGAGCTTAAGGCCGCGAATAAAAGCTTCGAGCGTGCCGTTTGTCAAATTGCGTTTGCCTTTGACGACCTCAATATATAATGAAGGCGACTTCAGCCCCGCGGCGTCGCAGAAATTGCGATAAGTGTAGTGCCTGCTCTGTTTTTTCCGTAAGGCATAATAGTCCTTTAAAAACTTACGATAATCAGTATAATTTTCGATGCGAGGAATCATGGGCCCCACTTTTAAAAAAGCTTCCATTGTAAATATACCGTACAAACCCTTAAAAAGCAATAGTGGTAAGTCATTTCTTGTACTCAAATGAGTACAATATCGATTGAAAAATATAGGGGTAAGGACGAGTTTAACAAATTAAGTGAAGATATATGAGAATACAAACTCACCCCCATTCCCCCTCCCTCGCAGAGAGAGGGGGCCTTTTAATAACAAACCAAACAATTTTATTCTTGCAGAAGCGTACGCAATAATGTACATTTAGGGTGGAGGAATTATGACCGCCATAACCGTTACCCAGGCCCGAAAGCGGCTATTCCATTTACTCGATGAAGCCAACGAATCCCATTCCCCGATACTCATTGAAGGAAAAAGAGGCGGCGCGGTGTTGGTCGGCGGCGAGGACTGGGCGGCCATCGAAGAGACCCTTTTCCTGTCCTCTATCCCCGGAATGCGCGAATCCATCAAGCGGGGAATGGCCACACCTTTGTCAAAATGCAAGAAGACGCTCGAATGGTGACTTGGACTGTCGTTTATTCCAGCCAGGCTCAAAAAGACGCTAAAAAGTTATCCTCGGCCGGGCTCCGCGATAAAGCCGAAAAAATAATTGACATCCTGAAAGAAAACCCGTGGCAAAATCCTCCACGATATGAAAAACTTGTCGGCGATCTTACAGGCTCGGTCTCAAGGAGAATCAACATCCAGCATAGACTCGTCTATCAGGTTTATGAACGCGAAAAGACCGTTAAAATACTCAGGATGTTCACGCATTACGAATAAACCCGTCATTGATTGACAAAAACCAATGCCCCACCTCCCCGCCATCGTGAAAGTCTTCCTGATCTTCACCTCCATTCTCGTCATCAACCGCTTCAAGGTGGACCTCGGCCTTTCCATCATCCTCGGCACCTTTCTCCTCGGCCTCACCTTCGGCATGGGCGCGCTCCAGACGCTTATGGCCATGGCCCGGAGCTTCGCGGATCCGCTCACCGTGCTTCTGCTGCTGCTCGTCACCTTCGACCTGACCATGAACCAGCTCATGGAATACAGCGGCCAGATGAAGCGGATGGTGGAATATTTTTCTAAGATGGTGACCCGCACACGCGTGACGCTCGCGGCCATGCCCGCATTTATAGGCCTTTTGCCCATGCCGGGCGGCGCTTATTTTTCCGCGCCCATGGTCGATGCCGTAAGCGAGAAACTCGACATGACCGCGGAGCTCAAGACCATGGTTAATTACTGGTTCCGCCATCTGTGGGAGTACTGGTGGCCCATGTACCCGGGCGTCATCCTCGCGGTCACGCTCACCGGGCTTGGCATGGGAAAATTCATGCTCATGCAGAGCGTGTACACCGTGGCCACCATTCTTGTCGGCTATTTTCTCCTGCTCCGCCATGTGCCCGATGACGCGGCCGCAATCGCGCCCGATTATTCGCGCGCGACCCTGCGCGGATTCACGCTCAACGCGCTTCCCATTTTGACCGTCATAGGCGGCATGTTCGTTCTCAGTATGGCCGCGCCGCTCTGGAAGGATCACGTCACCGGGCTGGGCGATGCGGCGAAGTACCTGCCCATGTTGGTCGGGCTCATCGCGGCGAATATCATCACCTTCTGCATGAACCGCTTCACGCGATCCGAAATCCGCAAGACCATCATCAATAAAAAAGTCGGTTCGCTTATCCTGCTAATCCTTTCCCTCATGGCCTACAAATATGTGCTCTCCGCCTGCGGGGCCATCACAATCATGAACCAGGAGATGACGGCCTACCACATCCCGCTGATGCTCGTCATCATCGTGCTGCCCTTCATTTCCGGCATGGTCATGGGCATTTCCCTGGGTTTCGTGGGCGCGTCGTTTCCCATTATCCTGAGCCTGGTGGCGGGCAAACCCCACCTGGCCGCCTATGTCACGCTGGCCTATGGCGCGGGTTACATGGGCATGATGCTCTCGCCCATCCATTTCTGCCTGGTGCTGACCCGGGACTATTTCCGCGCGGACTTTTCCGGGGTGTACCGTTACCTCGTCCCTGCCTGCGCGCTCATGTCGCTTGTCATTCTTCTCTGGTACGTTGTTCTGCGTTACGCGGGGTGACGATATGACCTTTTTCCCGGACAGAACCCTCTATCGGACATTCGTCCTGGTGACGATTTTCAGCATCGCCATGGGCCTGTTCGAGGCCATCGTGGTGGTTTATCTCCGGCAGCTTTATTATCCCCAAGGTTTCGATTTTCCGCTGGCCGCGTTTCCGGCCTCCAGGCTTTCCGTGGAATGGCTCCGGGAAGCCTGCACGATTGTCATGCTGGCCGCGCTGGGCCTCATGACGGGCCGGAACGCCTCCGGCCGGTTCGCCTTTTTCATCTTGAGCTTCGGCATCTGGGACATCGTCTATTACCTCGGCCTGAAATGGCTGCTTAACTGGCCCGCTTCCCTTTTCACCTGGGACATCCTTTTTCTCATCCCCGTGGCCTGGACCGGACCGGTGCTCGCGCCCGTGATTTGTTCCTTTACCATGATTCTTCTGGCCGTTGGCATTATCGTTTTTCAGGCGAAAGGCCTTGAAGCCACGATAAAACCCGTTGAATGGGCGCTCCTGATTACCGGGGCAGCCGTTATTTTCTGCACCTTCATTCATGATTATTCCCTTATGATTTTCCGCGAGGGTCTTGGGACCGTCCTCCATTTATTCCAAGAAACCGGTAATCTGCCGCAGCCGATCGCCGAGTACCGGCCGTCACATTTCCAATGGGGGATTTTCGTTCTTGGAGAAGCCCTGATTCTCGGGGCGATTGCGCGCATGATAGTGCGTTTCAGGATAAAATCAAAGATTTGATTTTATTGAAGTCCAAACCGCTTTTTTTATTTATCTTATTTGATGAAGGAATCTATTCATCCCTGTAACGCCGGGAGGGGAAAATGAAACAAGGTATTTTCCTGTTGTTGTTACTTGTTGCCGCCGTTTTCAGCGCCCCTGTCGTGGACCTGAAGATAAAAGAATCAGCGGGCGTGTCCCGCATCAGCGAAGACATCACCATGGGTGTGCCGCTGCCCGAAAACGGCGCCTATACCGACGCGTCTATGTTCACGCTCCGCGACGCCAACGGCAGCATCCTTCCCTGCGAAATCAAATCCGTGTGCACCTGGTGGAAAAATCCCGCCTGTATCCGCTGGCTGCAGCTGAATTTCCCCTTCAGCCTGGCGGCCGGCGATTCGGCGGTCGTCACGCTGCATTCCGAAGCGTCCTCCTATGCTCTCGCATCCAATCTGACCGTGCAGGACCAGGGCGCCTATTTCGAGGTCAATACCGGTAAAATCCGTTTTTATGTGAAGAAATCCGGTTTTAATTTAATCGACCAGGCCTGGGTCGATGAATCGGGCCTGGAGGATTACACCAGCGCCAACAAAGTGGTGGAAACGCACGCCCGGGGTTTTCTCTATTATAAGGACACGGTCGAATACGCTTCGAGCAACGATACCGCGTCAACGGTTACCCTCGAACGGCAGGGGCCCGGGCTTGTCTGCCTGAAGGCAACGGGGCAATTGGTATCAGCAGGCGGGGAGAGGACGCTTTATTTCATCAGCCGCATTTATGCGTTCAACAATTCCGCGACCGTGCGCATGCAGAACGTCATTGAAAACCACGGCACCGTGCTTTCGGTCCCTGATTCCATGGT
>Ga0208373_1003180_pt1 | contig 16522 bp, 12 predicted proteins | sample RifOxyC2_FD_184036 | JGI IMG/M metagenome (GOLD analysis project Ga0208373, IMG submission 184036) | Soil microbial communities from Rifle, Colorado - Rifle Oxygen_injection C2 (SPAdes) | ecosystem: Environmental > Terrestrial > Deep subsurface > Rock core/Sediment | place: Rifle, Colorado...
CAACAGGGATCGTTGGCGATCCCTGTTTTATCGTAAGCGCATGATTGGTTTCATTTTCAAGCAATTTCCAATCGGAAATATCAACAGCCGATGTGCCGGCATTGTACAGCTCGACCCACTCGCGTCCGCCATCGGCACCGGGTACGTCATACATGATCTCATTGATCACGATCGGGTAAAACTGCGGCGCAACGGACAACGGATCCCCGCCCACGCCCGATTGCGTCGATACGTGCGAAAGAGCGGCCTCTTCTTTTTTATCTACCTCCGCAACACCCGCAGAGTTCTTTTTCTTTGGCGTACCGCCAGCCGATACGGATGTCTGCCAGCCACCACTGGCGCGGCGCTCCATGGTCTGCTTGGTATCGTTACTGCCCGCAGCCCATTTGGATGCGACCGCAACCTCGTCCGCAACAGCGCACGAACCGGTAAACAATTTCAATCCATCATTCGTATTTGCCAACGCACCCGAATAGATCAGATCAGCAGTCGCACCCACTGCGGAATTATTATCCGTTCGCTCCAGCAAAACAAAACCTCCCGCTTTGATGATCGGATTCTTTAGGCCGCCCAAGCGAACCTTGACCCCGCCGCCCTCGTTAAGCAGCTGCCATTCGGATATATCGACGTCCGACGTCGATATATTTTTCAATTCGATCCACTCATCACTCGCACTCCGCACACCGCCCATCCACGCAACTTCGTTTATAACAATTTCCTTTTGCCCGGCTCTATTCGCAGAACCATACGCGCACAACGGCGCCTCAACCGAAGCATTCTTTGTTTTTATGACAACATCTTCCTTCACCACAGGGTCGTCTTGCTTCTTCTCAAGCTTCAATACGGCCTCGTCTTGCAGCTTCGCCTCTTTTTGTAAACCATCCACTTGCAACTTCAACGCATTTATTTCATCATCCTTTTTCGCAAGCGCATCTTTTTTAACCGCCACGGCCGTCGGCGCGGCAGACGCACTGGAACTACTATCGCCCCCGGTATCCAACCCATTCGGATCGCCAATGTCTGTAATTCCCAAATTAGTCAGCCCGTTATTGCCGGTAAACAACCCGCCAACATAGCCTCCTGCGGAAACCACGCCATTACCGATTGCCGACAAGATACTGCTAAAAAATGACCCTGTTTTTACGACAATATCTTTCGTCTTATTAAAAAACGACCTAGCCACCACACCAATCTTCCCCAATACACTCACCTCAGGCTTTTCTTCTTTCAGAAAATCAGGGTCATTCCGCGCCTTTTCCACATCGCGGAAGAACTGATCAATAACCCCCGCACCATACCGCACCGTCCGCACAGAGAGCAAGGACCAGTAGGATTCAAAAATAGTAGGATTATCTAACTCGAGATCGAGATTACTTACACCAAAAGCACTTCCTAAATGGGCCTTGAGTCCTAAATAGTACCTTACTCCCTCGTCATCTTTTGCTCCTATAAAATATACCCCGCTTTTTGATTCCGCATTTTTATAATTTATTTCAGGAAAATTATATGCACCTATTGAGCCAGGGCTATAAAAATACTTATTTGCATACCTTGCCAGGCCATCAAAATATTCATCAAGCGCCGCCAAAGTAATCGGCTTTTTGTCGCCAAGTCGAGTTTTAAATTGCTCATCCGGCGTCTCCGCGCGATAACGTCCGACATATTCTTCGTATTTACTCCCGCCGGTATGAGCGTCATTGCGCGTATGCTCCGGTACGCCCATGTCTTCCACTAAGTGCATAGCATGGCCCAATGCCTCCATGGCCATTTCTTTGTCGCCCTTGAGCCAATATTTTATAGCCGTATTCCACGTAAAATCCGCAGTCGGATAAAAATTCTTTATCTTTCCCCAATCAACAGAAGTCAGCGACGAGTCGGAGAGTAACGTGTAGCCGATCTTTTTCTGATTATTACTGTCACCTGCCCACGCTTTAGCAGATTGCCCGCTATGCATGCCATCATTAAGCCCCTCGTTGTTAATGGGATCATAAAAATGGTTTTGGGGACGCGGCAGATCGTCTTCGTGCTTTGCCCCGTCGATTATAAACCGTTGCAAGTCGGAAGAAATTTTATTGCCTTCCGTATTTTTGTTATATAGTTCAATAGCCTCCTTGGTCAGATACGCATGCGTATCAACCTCATATGCACCTGCGGGCTGGATGTAAAAAAATATACTTACTAAAACAGATAGTAAGGAAATTAGAGTGCGATATTTTCGATTTTCCATACAGTCGAATATTTTGACTTAGTAATTTCAACAGAAAAATCAACCATTCCTTGGCTATTTTTGTGGGAGAACCAAACAAAAGAATCTCGAGGGTCACTACTTTCTTTTCGCACCTTTCCCAGATATTCGACAAATAATTTCATCTCTCCGATTTCCTCGAGGTTTTCCAACAAGCTAACCAGTCTTTCCTTGCCTTCTTCTGGCTCAAACACAAAATACTTACTCGCCTGCTCAATATCGCCAGCCTTAAGGGCGGCTGTAAACAGTTCCAATGTTTCCTCCGGTGTAGCCCCGCCATCTTTATCATTTTCAAGCCGCTCCTGCAGGTCGGTCATAAACTTCATGTAATTCGCGGTATTTTCCGCCCGCGCCTCATCCTCCTGCTTTTCCATATACTGCGCCACCATAGGGAGACCAATGATTCCCACCAGCATCAACGCAAAAAACCCGCCAATAAACTTCCAATAATGGCTTTTTATGGAACCCATCTGCCCCGCGCCCACGGCCGGCAATCCGTTTTCTTTCAATATCTCCGCGTCCTTCTTCGAATACTGCGCAATGATCTGCTCGTTCTGTTCTTCCATAATTTTTCCTGTCATACCGGCGAAGGCCGGTATCCATTACCTTAATGAATTCTTTATTCTACAAACCTCTTACATTGTCATTCCTCCCTGCTTTGCTTGCCCCGTGGTCCGCCCACGGCGGACTTTACGGGGTCATTCCCGCCCCCTCTCTCTGTCATTCCCGTGCATACGGGAATCCATTACTTAATTATTCCTTCTACTGTCATTCCGACTGAAGCCGTACTCGGCGCAACGGAGGAATCTGCTTCACAAACTACAAATCCTTGCGCCGCCTCCGCCAGCTGGCGGATAAGGCGACACGCGGTCGGCTCACTTTGTTCCGCTCAAGATGACAATGTAAGAACGCTGTCATTCACGCGCAAGCGGGAATCCACTACATATAACATAAACCATAAAATAAAAACGGGTGTCAAAGACCCCGCGTTGCAAATAATGATTACTCTATTGAATTGTTGTCGATCATCTTCTTCATCTGTCTATTACAAAGTGAAAAATAGAAACGACGCAAGTGCATATAGTATACCATACTTTTATTTTACACGCACAAATTTTTACTTGTGGATAACTTTTTTTAATATGTACGTCATCTGATGACGTACATATCGAATATCGTTATTTTATTTTTCCAAAAGAACGTCCTGTATCTCTCCAATACTGATATCCTCCACCCATTGACCCAACGCTTGCGCGTATCCCTCCCGCCCTCCAAAAAATTCCAAAAGGAACCCCCTCTGCGTGACCGACGGAAAGTTTTTCTTTCCCATATAATCCAAATGGCTCGACCATCGATAACCCTCTAAATACTTCATGGCATCGGCATGGTTATGCACGGCGCGCTCCCGCCACCCATAATCGAACATATCCAACGGGTTCAAGTGGATATAATAAGGCAAGTGCACAAAGTGCGCATGCGCCGTAACCAATATCGACTTATATTTTCCTTCGAACAGCGTACCCTTTCGCTCATATCGCTCATTGAAGTATCGCGAATACCCCATGTTTAATTTCTTCATGAACTTCGGAATACCGCCCTCGATAGCGGGGCTGAGCAGTAGATGATAATGATTTGGCATCAAACAGAAGGCGTGAATATGAACCAACAGCTCTCTGGAATGCCTTTCATCTATAACAATATGTCCTTCACCTGATGTTTGTTTAGCTTTTTCAAAAATGCGATGACTCGTACCGACAGATTCAACGTCATTGAACTCATAAAGGTCATGGATAAATCTCAGATAATCAAACTTATCTTTAAAAATTTCCCGCTTATCAACACCACGAGTCAACGCATGATAAAGATCTGCCATATAGTACATCGTACTACAATACACACACCATCGCCACATATGTACGTCATCTGATGACGTACATATGTAGCTAAAAAGTCCATCAGAAGCCTCCCCACCAAACGCTAAAGGCTACTTACTTAATATCACATATATCATGACTAATTTGACCCGTTTTATGGCTTTAAAAGGCACACGAGAAGCGCACTGGCGAATACTTTGCACATCGTCTATATACCTGTTGACTATTTTTTGATATAGCATAGGGGCTCTACACAGCGCAGTATGTACGTCATCTGATGACGTACATACATGGGAATACCGGAGGGCATTTCACCGTTAAACTACCCCCCCATACGCGGATACAAACAAAAACGCCACACAATGTGTGGCGTTTTTGTAAGTATTTTATTGATCCACAGTCTCTTTGGAGGGTACTGGATTCCCGTCTTCACGGGAATGACAGACGCCCGCTAAAGTCTTGCGTCGGCCGTGGAGTTTTATTGTTCATTCGCACAAGGCGAATGAATACATGGGATTTGAATTGGTTTATCGTGATTCCCCCTGAGGGCTCTGGATTCCCGTCTTAACGGGAATGACAAATTTCAAAGGCTTGCGTGAATCAGCGGACCAATAAGTTTTATTCTTCTGCCCTTTTCGGCAAAAGATACAAAGTTTTGTTTCACATCGGTTTTGTCGGTCGCGCTCCCTTCTCAAACGAATTCGAGAAGGGAGGCTTCCGACTCACACACCTATTACAGGAGAGTGAGACCGATATTCAGAATTGTTTTTCCTACCGCCCGCTTGCGCGAGCGGTAGGGTTTGATTTAGATCAAAGATCTAAACCGATTCGAAGCCTTTATTAGCTCTTTGTGCGAGTAAAGGTGATCGAGGTATCCTTCACGAACTTGCCGTTCGTCCAATCGGTCGAAGTTTCGCTATGCGGCTGACCGGAGCGATCTGACCATACCATGTTTCCAAGGGTCGCGGCATAAGCTGCCGGAGTGACGACAGAGCCATCACCAGTGGTCAAGAATGCAGTGGTAAGCGAAGCGGAACCGGTTCCGAGTTCAGCAACGGAAGCCTTTACCGTGTAGACAGCCGGAGAGCTTGTGTCGACAACATCCTCAGTGGTGAGAACGATGGCGGCTACTCCTCCTGCGGCTACGTTGGTGGCTGAAGTGGTCAACAACGTTCCGTCACGATACAGCTTGACGCTATTAGCGGTCAAAGTTGCATTGGACAAAGAAATGTTGAAGCTCATCTTCTTGAACGATATCGTTCCGTTCGAGGTGACCCTGAACTTAGCGACATCCTGCTCTCCTGCGAAGATGGTTGCACCATCAACACCGGATTCCTTCACGATAACCGGGGATGCCTTGTACATGACCTTCTGCTCACCGATGGTGGTAGAAGTACCAATACCGGTTGCATCGGTCAAAGTCTGGGTTCCTGCGGTTGCCTTGAAGCCAAGCGTGCTGGTTCCTACGAGGTACGAATAGATATTCGAACCGGTAGATGCGCCAGTGCTCAAGCTGATGTCATTCAACCTTGCGCGGACGCTCAAGCGCCTGGTTTCGTTCGCCGGGATAGAGAACACTGTGTTCACTCCATCACCAAAGCGAGCGATACCTGCGTATGTTCCGGCTGCATCAGGGAATGCCGAAGCAACCTGAGTGGAACCGAGGAACAACTGGATCTCAGCAACTTCCTGAGCCAGCGTGGTCGTTGCGGCAGTCGAAGTAGACTGAGCCTGCACACCAACGTTAAACTGGGTGACATTCGATGCGCCGTTTCGTGCATAAACGTCGTACTCGGAAAGAGTAGAAACGCCATTTGCAGTAACGATACCTGCATCAGTGCTGTTAACAGTAACAACCTTGGTGAAGGTAAGCGTCGGTGCACCTACGGTCATTTTTACGGTCTGAGCTGTATTGACAGCGGTGAACGTAAGGGTCAACGTGTTGCCATTTGAATCAACAGCGGTCACATCCGAAGAGGTGGCGGAGAAGAAATAAACAGCAGCAGTGGTTGCAGAGTTAGAAAGCGGGCCGCGAACGGTCAACGTCTTCTGAGTTCCCTGCGGAATGGAGACTGACAAGTTGTCAAAGGTCGCCTTATAGGTGGTGGTATTTACCGCCTCCCAATCGGAAATCCTGGTAGCTCCATCGTACAATGCTACAGATCCAAGATCAGTTGCGATGGACGAAGAAGCAGCGCTTCCATCGATAGTCAACGCAGTGATACGGACGGTGTCGCCAGTGGCGCGGAAGTTGTAACCAACCCACGCGACATCGGAAGCACCCGCAACAACAGTCTGCGAAGACGGCTGACCGTTCAGGGTTACCTGAAGATCGGCTGCTACGACAGTCTGCAAGTTGCCGGTAATACCATTCGGAACGATATTTGCGACGGCAACAAACTGGTTGTTGTCCAAGTTCTTGATATCGGAAGCTCCAAAACCATTCAACGTTACGCGGATGGTATCGGAAGCATCGCTATCGGCATCAACGTCAGCAATGACCTGCAAGCGCAACGTCTGTCCGGCCGTCAAGTTGATCGGGTCGGTGAACGTTATAGCTGAAGTGGTCGCAACATCGGAAGATGAGGTCAACACGGCACCAGTATCCTGGCGGCGTACTTTGAAGTCATTGAATCCTTCTCCGGCGATAAGATTGGTCGTGGTTGCACCAAAGGAAATCGAACGGATTTCAACGTTGTTTGCGGACGCAATGCTGAAGTCCAAGAGGACAACATCGGTTGCGCGCACGGCAACATCGGAAGCATTCGGTCCATTGAAGCTGATCGTGATCTGTCCACCCTGGAGGGTCAACACGTGATGATCGGCAGCATCGGAATCGAATGCGGTCTTGGTAACAGTTACGCCGAAGCCATACTGGTCACCAATCACATAAATATCGGAAGCATCATCAATATAGAACTTGATGGTTTCGTCAGCCTTGGTTCCACCTGCGATATCACCAAAGAGTTCGAAGGTTCGAACTGCACCTCTCTCCATTCTGAACGGAGTGGTGAAGGTCAAAACCAAGAGATCCTTGTCGGTGATCGCGGATCCCTGAGCCACGACAGTTCCAGCCTGCTTCAATTCGAAGTTGCTGAGATTGGCGCGGGAAAGGTTTCCGGAGTAGAACATAGAAATGCGGCTTACCGTTACGTTCTCGGTCGAACCAGCTTCAAGCTTGAATTCAGAAAGCTTTGCGGCCCTCTGACCAATGCTCGGGTTGCTGATGGAGCCGTTCTTCGTAGCGATAACAGTACCAACGCTCTGTCCACCGATGGTGAAGGTTGCGCCGGTTACCGGAACTCCAGAAGCGGTAACATCAGCCTGTACGTCAGACGCACTGGCGATGCTAAATGCATGCTGGTTTCCAACTGTCGCAGCAGCAGCAACATCAGCGCCCACGGTAAGGGTCTTTGAACCCTGAACAGCAATGTTCAAACCAGTGAAGGTTACCTGATGGGTCTGTGAGTTGATCGTGCGGCCGGTGGTCAAACGCACACCTGCGTCATACAGGTAAACGTTCGAGAAGTCGGTGGTTGCACCAACGCCCGTGCGGGTGATGGTCAATGCAGTGATCGTGCCGTTGCCGGTGAATACCGGGGTCAACACGGTTGCATTTGAAGCTCCCTTCGGGAGGGTTGCTCCCACGCCGGTAACTACGCTAACTCCCATGGTTCCTGTCGGAACGGTCGGGGTTGTCGGGGTTGTCGGAGTGGTCGGGGTTGTCGGAGTGGTCGGGGTTGTAGTACCCATCATTCCGTTAACCGAACCACGGGTGATTGCACCAAAGTAACCAACTGCCGGCGAAATGCCATTGGCAGCCTGGAACTTTGCCAACGCTGCCTTGGTCATATTGCCAAAGTAGTTAGTCGGGGTTGCGAGCACCAAATTTCCCTTAGAGATAAGGAATTTCTGGAGCTCCATGACATCGGCGCCAGTCGACCCAACAGTGAGGTTGCGGGTAAACGTGTACGATGACACGGTCGTTGCCGGAGTTCCGGACAACTGAACGTTGAGAGCATTGATCTGCGCCATCAAGGCAGAGATCTGAGCTTGCAACTCTTCAGTGGTCGCGGCTCCTGCCGGAGCTACTGCGGTTACCATCATGGCAACTGCGAGTACAACGATAGAAAGCTTTTTAAATACGTTGCTCATTTTAATTTTTATTTTCTTTTTCAGCGGCAACGAGATTCGAGGAAATGGATTCCCGTTTTCACGGGAATGGCAATTCGGTCATTCGTTGTTCGCTTTTCGTTTTTCAGTAATTCTGAATGTTAATTTCAATTCGTGATAATTCGGTCTCAGAAAGTCATCGGCCCCATCAATCGACCAACAGCCGAACCGGTGTGAGGTAAGGTGGCGGTTTGATCAAGGGATAACTCTGATCTTTCTTCGCACTCACCAAGCCGAAGCCCGATAAGAACGCGAAAGCCTCGCTGAAGCGAGGCTAAGAAAGATTCCAAAAGAGAAGCGCAAGGGTATAAAAATCCCTTGTGCTTTCCACATAAAATGCGGAACTTTAGAACCTTGGCTTAGCCTCACTCCAAGCCAGTTATATTTATTGTAAAGCATGCATGCACTTTGTCAACAACTGAGACCAAAAGTCGACCAGTATGCATCCATACTATAGGCTAACGACCGATCCCCTACTTTGTTACACGGGGGGAAAGCACGTATACAGTATACGGTAGTGAGTATAAGGAATAGACCAATGAAATTCAAATAAATACAGCCACTTCCGTGGCTGTATTTATTGCGATATATACCGCATACCTTATACTTCTGCCTTATACCTCATACCCTATACCGTATACTTTCTACCTTTTATTTAGCCCGATACGCCGATCCCGGTCCGGAAGAACCGATGCGGTCTATAGAGCCATTGTCTACGAGCTTTTGCAAGTAGAAACGAATGGTCCGCTCGCTAATTTCCGGGAAGCTTGCTGTAAGTTCTTTGGTGGTGGTTTGGCCAAGGTCTTTGACCTTTTGCAAAATGACGAACTGCCATGACCTTGCGGTTGCGGATTGAGCTTGCCGAACTGCCAAACTATTTGAAGCAGTGCGCATAGGGCTCTGGATTCCCGCCTCCGCGGGAATGACAGAATATGACGGCTGCCGAACAGTAGGAGTTTTTGCCATTGACGTAGGGGTTGGCTGGGTCGGCCGAACTGCTGCCGAAAGCAATGCTTCTACGCTGCCGAATTGAGTATCCTTATCTTGCCGAAGGGTGGGGATGACAGGGGAAGCAGGCGTGGTAGAAGAAATTCTTGCCGAATCTCCAAAACCCGCATTCTGTTGTTGGTTATCAGTCATCGGTTGCAGGTTATTTGCATATGCCTTGTTGGTAAAGATCTGCTCAAGCGAAGTCGTAATGTTCTTTTTATTGCGCTGTTCGGCGACTTCAAACCTAAGCGCTTTGGTAAGATTATCGAGTTCCCGATACAGGACATTTGCGTTCACCGGGGCTATCTGCCCAACTGATTCAGCCAGCCGGATTAACGAAGTAAGCTTGTCGATGCGGGGGAAATCGTCGTCTGCCGCACTGTTTGCCACGGCGTGATCCGCGATCAAATCGACCGCGGCAGCTTCTACTTCTTCCCTTAATTTGGCCTGGGAGAACAATTCGGCACATCGGAATACGGCCCACGACAGTTCGTATGCCTGCGTCTTGATAAACTCGTAGTTACTGATCATGGGGGTATTGTATACGGCAGTTCGGCAATGTGTCAACAAGAAAGCGCTACGCCGAATGCGTGGGTTTGTCATTCCGGAATGACGTGGTACCCCATGACATATCCGGAATCTATTTTGATAATAGATTCCTGCTTTCGCAGGAATGACAATGCGGGGCAACTTATAACCTGTAACTAATAACCAATGACGGAATACTGGATTCCCGTTTTCACGGGAATGACAAATACGACAGGTTTATCGCCCCAACGGAAGTAGGAATGACAAAACGCAGGAGTAAACCCATACGGCAAGCCGAATAGTTCGGCAAAGAAGCATTGCCGAATTCGGCAAACCCGCATAAATGCTTGATTGCCGAATAGATTGCGCCCTAAATAAGCTAATCTGATCACATAGATCCCCCACTCTGCACGCAGTAATATAGGAAGATACATTGCACGCATTCCACCCGCTTTGACAAACAAACAAATTCCCCTATAATAAGACCATTGTTCGAAAACGCCCGGGTGTTGGAACTGGTAGACAACCGCGACTCAAAATCGCGTGGAGTAATCCGTGGGAGTTCGAGTCTCCCCCCGGGCACCACGATAAAACGATCCGCATTGCGGGTCGTTTTATGATACTACTATAATATCTTACTTATGAACTCTGGATCCCGTTGTTCAACGGGATGACAATACTGTAAAATAAGCTCCCCGTGTCATACCGGCGAACGCCGGTATCCAGGGTTCTATAGGGAATCGTATAAATCAATCCATGTAGGATTTTCCTTTTCGACTAGCTCGATCTTCCATTGCCGTTTCCATTCCTTTAACCTCTTTTCTCTTTCTATCGCACTTCGCACATCAGGTGTCTGCCCAAAATACACAAGTTGATTTACTTTATACTCTTTTGTAAACCCATCAATTAGGCCTTCCTTATGTTCAAATACCCTTCTTTTTAGATCATTCGTAATGCCGATATACAAAGTTCCGTTTCGCTGGCTGGCCAATATATACACATAATACAGTTTCATTATATTTATTTTACCAAATCAAAGGACTAAATATAAAAGCCATGGATCCCGGGTCCCCGTATCGTGGTACGGGGCAGGCTCCGGCACGGGATGACACATCTCTCCGCACGATATTACGCCATGAATCCCGTGTCAGAGCACGGGATAACACCCTCTCAGCGCGAAATCTATACAATTCTGCGGATGCAAAAATACACCATCCGCATATCCAAACAAACGCAGGAGTTTATCGATTTGATCGGGCTCTGTAAAAATTGAAATATTCACAACCCTCATTAAGGGATTTTGATGGGCACTCCTCACAAGGTATTGACATATCTACCCAAAAGTGCTATCTATTAAACAGTATTTTAACTTTGGTAGTTTAATTCTTTTTTAGGGAGGCGGGTCATGGTATTCGTAGCTGTGCTTATCTTTTTCGCAGTACTGGAGCAAGTAGTGTCGGCACAGGGCTTCTTCGGGGCAAGCATTGCCCTCGAAGTGCTTATGGGTATTACAGCCCTCTGCGGGATTTTTACGCAGTTCAATGCGCGGCTTGAACAAGTCCAAGATTTTGAACAAATCAAAGAGGCGAAGGGAGTAGAGGACATCCTTAAAGAAAAAGCCGAGGTACTGACCGCCGAATTCGTAAAACACTTAGCGCAAGCGTATCCGGAGCACGAGAAGGGTATCTTCGAGAAAATCGGCCCCGAAAAGGTTGCCGTATATTTCGCAAAATACCCCGAGCTCAAGGCATCAGAAGTCTTACTGAATCTCGTTGATCGTATCAACGGCCTCCAATCGTCCGTATACAACCAGCGAATCACAGTAGAGAATCTACTCGCAAAAACGCGTACCCGGCTGAGGGATCCATGGTACTTTAGATTCATAATCCCCAAGGAATAACTGCCTCCTGCGCATAGCGCGCCACAGCCCATAAGTTCGCTTAGGGGCTGTTTTTTTTACCAAAACCTATTGCAATGCAATTTTTTTCGCTTTGATCGGTTTGCCGAAAAACTTGCTCCCCAGCGTAGAAAACGTCTCGGTCAGGTCGGTGGAATAAAACACCCGCTCCCCCCCCTTGCTTAGCTTTTGTTCCAGTTCCGGATGGCGAGCAAGATAGGTCTTTAACTTTTTCGGAACGATGGTCGCTTCCGAAACTACACGCACATCGGGCCCCATGGCGCGCCTGATCTGCCGTTCCAATATGCCGTAATGGGTGCACCCCAAGATGAGCGTATCCACACCACTGCGACGCAACGGCTTGAGATACGCTTCCAATATAAGTGCTGCGGCAGGTGAACGATGTTCCCCCGCCTCCACAAGCGGCACCAACAGCGGGCACGCCCGTTGGGTTACCCGTATGGTTGGATCTATTTTCGTAAGTTCCCGCACAAAGGCGCTCGAACGCACCGTTCCTGCCGTGGCCATAACACCAACCTTTCGGTTAGCTGTTTTTGCCGCCGCTTCTTCGGCCGCGGGTATCAACACGCCCAACACCCGCTTGTTGGGATGGTGCTTCGGTAGATATTCATGCTGAATCCTGCGCAATGCATCACTGGAGGCGGTATTGCACGCCAACACGACCAATTCACACCCGTTTGCGAACATAAAATCAACCGCCTGCCGCGTAAATGCATATACGACTTCGGCCGAGCGAGTGCCATACGGAGTGCGAGCCGTATCGCCTACATAGAGATAATCATACACAGGCAACGCCTTTACGATACCACGCAATACATTGATCCCCCCAAAGCCGGAATCAAACACCCCAATGTATGCTTTGTTCCTTTTTGCCATTTCCACACAGTCTACCATGGACTGTTTTTCCAAACAACGAAACACCTGGATCCCGGCTTCCGCCGGAATGACAATGCGGGGCAACTTACAACCTATAACTAATAACCAATAACGGAATACTGGATTCCGGCCTCCCTGCCTACCGGCAGGCAGGCGCGGGAATGACAACGGGGCAACCTACGACCTATACTGAAAATGTAACGATGTCAGACATCGTTACATTGCCTGATAAAAAACGCATGCCATGCGGTTGAAGGAGGATAAAAAGAGCCCTCCTCCCGATGCCGCACGGCATGCGTTTTTTGAATTTTTATCTCATACCTCATACCTCATACCTCATACCTCATACCTCATACCTCATACCTCATACCTCCCATCTCACACCTCTCATCTCTCACTCAAACCTCACTTTCACTTTTTTCGTCTTTTGCTTGTTTACCTTTGGCAAAACGATACGCAACACGCCGTTTTTGAACGTAGCGGTCGCATGATCGGGGTTGATCTCTTGCGGAAGAATGATTGAGCGGGAAAACTTGCCCCAATAACACTCCTGATACAGGAAGTCGCCTTCTTCTATGTGTTCATGCTGTTCGCGCTTTCCGCGAATGGCGACCGATTCAGGGGATATTTCAAGGTCAAGGTCATCGATACCAACGCCCGCGACCGGAGCTTCGACAATAATGTCGTTACCGGATTGGTACACATCAATGGCGAGTTGGCCTTCGCCTTCATCGAAAACATCTTCGCTCTCCGTTTCTTCTATTTCGTCCACCTTCGCCAATTTCGGCTCAAATTCTTCCTGTACGGATGCACCCGCCAGCTTCTCGAAGAATTTTTTGGTATCGTTGTTCATACTGTAATGGTATCATTTTTCTTTAATTTTTCAAAGTCATAAAATACGAAAAATGCGGCAAGCATAAGGACCCCGATGGAGTACATGAACCCGTTGTCGAACGCCACAATGAAGTAATTGAAAACCGTGTGCAGAAGCGTGGCCATGACAAACCCCCACAAAATATAGATCGGCGTACGTTTTTGCACGATACCCTGCGCCCAATAGTACCCCATGGCGGACGAGCTCAGCGCGTGCAGAAGCGTGGCCCCCAAAAATCGGAACATGAGAGAGCCAATGGTAATTGCGACAAAGCCGTTGTCAAACGCAACGGCGATGTTTTCGACTGCGGCAAGCCCCATGGCGGCGGTCATCATATAGATCATGGCATCGACCGGCTCATCAAAATATTTGCTTCCCCGGATAATGACGAAAGCGGCAAAAAACTTGATCAATTCCTCTATTCCGGCGAAGATGGCGAAATATTCAAGCGAGTCGGAAAATATGCTGAGCGTGAACAGCTGGCCGTTTGCCCAAACTTGCAGAAAATAAGCACCCAGCGCGGCAACGGCCCCTGTAACAAAAACATAAAAGATCATTTTCCGCGGCTCGGGATGGATATCTTCCTGCAAAAAGAAGCTGAGCCAAATAAAACTGGGGAGTAGGCCAAGGAGTAGCACGAGGAAATTCATGTGTTTAGTATAACAAAAATGTCGCGCATTGCGCGACATTTTCAAGAAGTGCCATCTCTTAGAAATTAGAATTTCCCCCATACCCTATACCTCATACCTTATACCCCCGCCCCATACCCTATACCTTTTCCCCTCCGCATTGTCATTCCGAACTTGTTTCGGAATCTCGTTTCTTTCTCACAAGATCCTGAAACGAGTTCAGGATGACACTTCTCCCTCTTATCTCTCACCTCTAATCTCTCGCTCCTCCCCTCCCATGCCCTATACCATATACTATATACCTTATACCCCCGCCCCCCTCACAATTCCATATACCCCTTAATGATATACTCCTTCATCATGGCTTCCATCTCCTCTTGCCCGAAATATTCAAGGAATATCTTGTTCCACATGGATTCCTGGTGGTGGTACAGATATTTGACCATTTCCTTTTGCTGGACGAGCGCCATGGCGGTGTCGACCAAATTGAAACTCACAAGTATGTCTATGCCGGCATCGCTCTTGAAATAATCACCCACCCAGTTCAAGTTCTTCCAAAAGGCAAGATCGGTGGAAAATCCGTCGATCGATCGGGCGACAACCATAAGCATGTGTTCGGCCTTTTCCCAATGCAATGCTTCCGGATTGATATGCGGTGCAAACAAACGCCAATCAAACTCATCATCTTTCGCAAGGTAGCGCTGCACGACCATCCACGGCATTTTCCCTCCATCCGCAGCAGGCTGTACATCAAGCACATCGCCCCGCAACAGGGATTTAAGATTTTCCACAAACGTTTCCGGCGTATTGGCAAACTTGCGAATGATGTCGGAATAAAACGGTATTTCATTGAAATAGTGCAGGAGTAATGCAAGATTGCGCAACGTTTCACCGGAAATCTCAAGTGGCAGCGGAATCACGTAGATGATGCCCATTTCCTTCAAATGGCTGATATTGTGGTACTTTTTCTTCATGAAGCCCTCCGCAAGCGTTCCCCACTTCTTTGCCAAGGCAATCGGCGTGATGGCGCGCTCTTCAAAGTCAGCCGGCGTTACGGCATCATATTGTTTGAAAAATACCGTATTGAGCCATTCTCCGCCCTGCAAAAAGCGCAATGCGCAATAGATCTCCATGAGATCCTCGTTTTCAAGCAACTGGTCGACATTGTCGTACCCGAGCGCTTCGATGACTTTCGTCGGCGGTTCATTGCGCAAGAACTCGACAGCCTTTTCCTTTTTCAAAAAGAGGCCTTTCGGCGGATTGATCGCGGCGACGATGACATCAAGCACCCGCTGCCAATCGGCAGGTTCGGTAACCTGTGGCCTTCCGAGCGCTTCGTAAAACGATGCATCATCCGCTTCTATCTTACTGATAAGCGCATCGTATATTTCTCTTGCGGACGCATCGCGCGTAAGCCCGAGAATGTTTAATCGGCCTTGAATGGCCGTCCAGTTCTCTTCCATGATCTTGTCCAACACGCCAACCTTGCCCGTCAACGCGGAAAGTCGCTCCTCTGCCACCCGTATCGTATCTTGGTCTGCTCGCAATATCTTTGCGATCTTTTCGTATGATTTCATAATAATTCCATTATACAGGAATAGGCGAATATTGGCCAAATACAAATATAACGACGCCCGACATCATTACATTTCGGGACTATATGAGCGACATCGAATGTCGCTCATGTTCCCCACTCATACAGATTCCGACACGACACAAAGGGGCGTCCGCAAGCGGACGCCCCTTTCTTAATTCATATCTCTCATCTCCAACCTCTCATCTCTGCCCCATCCCTGCATCCCGTTATCGGTTATCGGTTATTCCCCCCTCCCTCCCCGCATTGTCATTCCGGCCTAAGCCTGTCCGCCAACCGGAGGAAGCCGGAATCTTTTCAGAAGAACACGAGATCCCGCATCGTGGTGCGGGATGACAACCTTCTTGCATTGCGATTTTTCTCGCATTGTCATTCCCGTCCGCCCACTAGCGGAGGTATCCAGCATTTTATTTAGAAATTCTCCCCATACCGTATACCTTATACTTTATACCCTCCTCCTCGCATCCCGTTATTGGTCATTAGTTATCCTTCCTATCTCCGCAATGCGGGCAAAACGGCATACCGGCAAACCTATCCTTGCCGCACTTTTCGCAAGTGGTACGGATATGCGCTCCGCAATTCGGACAATACTCCGCCGACAGGTCAAGATTGGTTTGGCACTGTGGGCATTGCTTCGCGCGAAATCGCCGAATGGTCACGCGGCGCGGATCGAATATCTTTTTTTGCAAGAAATAGACCGCTCCGCCAAATATGGCGAAAGAAAGAAACATACCCACGTAGAACAACAGCGAACGAAACAGATCATACATGCTGAACCACTCGATCAACACATTCAATATCCTTTCAAGAAACAGGCCCCA
>Ga0208373_1003181_pt1 | contig 16520 bp, 14 predicted proteins | sample RifOxyC2_FD_184036 | JGI IMG/M metagenome (GOLD analysis project Ga0208373, IMG submission 184036) | Soil microbial communities from Rifle, Colorado - Rifle Oxygen_injection C2 (SPAdes) | ecosystem: Environmental > Terrestrial > Deep subsurface > Rock core/Sediment | place: Rifle, Colorado...
AATTCAACGCATATTTCCGGTCATCATCAAATGAAAAAGTCCTAAAACCCAAGGTAAAGTGAGCCTGTTCGGTTTTTTTATACTTGACCAACATTTGTGGCATTGTCTGTGTTTCTTTTATTTTTTTGAATGTTGATTTTTCGTTCGGTTTCCAATTGCCGAATTTACTTTCGATAGCATTAAGATATTTTAATAAAGGCGAAGACAACAAATTTTTTTCACTTTCGGGGTGTAGGGGTCCCCGCTGTGATAAAAAATTTCGTTGTCGAGCCTTTTCAGATTGATCAGATAATCCACCTGCAATTACAAGCGCGGCATTATTCGGATGATAAAGGCTATTGATGTAATCGGTAAATGTTTTTCGATCAAAAGACTGTACGGTTTCTTTGGTCCCGGCAATATCAAAACCCAGCGGACTACCCTTATAAAGCAATGTTTCAAAAATCTCTCCGACTTTTCTTTGCGGCATATCTTCATACATATTGATCTCTTCTTTGATGACACCTTTTTCCCTTTCGATCTCTTCTGTCAATAATTTAGGTGTCTGGATCATATCGGCAATCACATCGATCATCGTCTCAAAGTGTTCGGTGGTGGCTTTGATCCAATAACCGGTGTGATCTTTTGAGGTAAAAGCATTAAAAACTCCCCCAAATCCCTCAACGGTTGAAGAAATCACAAAGGAATTAGGATATTTTTTACTTCCCTTAAAAGCCATGTGTTCAAAAAAATGGGCGATCCCGTTATTTTTTTCATTTTCGTAACGGCTTCCCGCTCCGACCAAAAGAAGCGTCGTCAAAGTTGGAAATGTTTTGGTATCAATAAAAATTACTTGTAAACCGTTCTTCAAAGTAAAAGTTTGTGGATTCATAAGTGATAATTATAGCAGTATTAATCATTAGTTATGCACTTTTAATTCTTCTTCTTTTTTAAATATTTTAAAAATTTCTGGTCGTTTTGCCGCATAAGACATAAGATTACGTTTTGCCGCATAAGACATAAGCTTAAGATATTGATCATAAAAGGCTACTGAATTTAGTAATTGCGACTCCCTTTTCAAAGGATAAAAATCATGTAGTTCTACATTCGAAATATTTCCAAATTTTTGAACTAATTCTATAAGCACGCTCATACCGTTCATGCTTTTGTAAGAATCTCTCAAAGATGCCGATCTTGAACGTCGCAAGTTCCTTTCGATACAGTCTGTAAATGGCCTTAAAATCATTTTAATTTCAATAGGTATCTCATGTCTTTTTGCATATAACAATCTCTCATCATTCATCCAACGTTTTCTTCGATGTAGCGGAGTTTGAATCACTACTGACTTTCCTTCTTTTAAAGCTTTCATTAAAATCAAATCACTGACAAACCATGATTCTTCCTGGAGACGTCGAATATCTCTCTGATTGGTTTGATCATACGATGGATCTAACTTACTACGAATTATGTCTAAATCAATTAAAACCATGTCTTTAGTGTCTTCTTGTTTAAGAATCTCTGTTTTTCCAGATCCGATCGGACCAGCAATTATTAAGATTTTTTGATTTTTTCCAACTTCCTTGGCGGGTGAAATGTCTTTTGTATATTCCGAAATAATTTCTAATTGCCTCTCCGTTGGGGTAATTAGTTCTCGGCTTGTTTGAATATTTTTCTTTTTTTTCAGGCCTAATTTTTTTTCTGACTCTTTAATCGCCCTTTTTACAGGACGCATTAGACCTGCATAGGCATTGGTAAATATTCCTACATAATTTTTGGGTGAAGTTCCGATAGTCCTAAATTTTTGTTCAAATCTAGTGGCTTCAGCAATAGCAATAGCTGTCAGACTATTTACAAGGATTGGCAAATCATTAGTATCTAATACTTTTTTTACGTGTCTAGGTACTCCCCTAGTTAAGGATAACAGCGCAAATGCTGTGTATAGGAGCACTTTTTCTCTTTTTAATTCAGCCTTTGATAAAGTTGGTTCTGATGATTTCCCTGATTTTTGATTTTCTTGGTAGTTGGGACACATCTGCGTATTATAGGTCTATATTCTTTGTTTGTCAATGAGGGCGAAATCAGTATTATCTCAACAAAAACACACCGATAACTGTAATTATTCCCGCAAAAATTTTTCTAAATAAGTTACTTTTTTCTTTAAGCAAAAAAATTCCGGCGATCAATAAATAAACCCATGCTTCTGTTTGGGACGGGAAAATAATCCTTTTATAAGCTCTTGTTAATAAAAATAAAATTACAGCCATGAAAATAGAAGCTAAATTGAAGGCCAATGACAGAGCTCTTGGATTTTTGCTGTCAACGGAAACGGTCCGGGATAATATATTTAAACTGGCGTAACACAATGCCGCACCAAGGGAATAATACAACCAAGTCATAGCAACATTCTAACAAAATAGGCCGGGATTTTCTGATACCATTCTTTTTACTGCCTGATTAAATCGGGATCGGATTTTAATAAGTTCGTCTTTATATTGTTCTGGTTTTATTTCAACTATCACTGCACCGGTCGGATGAGTTCTTTCCATAGCGGCTCGAATAATTGGCATCCCCACCCAATCTGCTTTCCATCCTAATTTTCTTAATATTTTATTTAATATATATGACGATGGAGGTGAGTCTTGATCATTAGTCAATCTAGCTGTACAAATAATAAATAAAGATTGATCAGGATTTTTTATACCCCAATCAACTAAAGCCATTCCCAACATAGCCAAAATCATAACGGCTGATCCATGACGAACTTCTTTAAATTCTTCTTCACCAATTCCATAAATATCCTTAGCAACTTTTGAAGCATTTTTTCCTATTCCTGCAAGAATAGCAACATTTTGTTCGTTTGGTACTCCATTAGGATCTTTCAACTTTGTTCTTATTCCATCTTGGATAATATGACGTGGTATTGGAAATAATTTCTCAGGATCTTTAGGATATAAACAATATGGCGGTTCATCAACAAAAACGATTTCTGCCGGAGCGCCAATTTCATTCACGATTGAACCAACAAATTTGGTTCTTCCGTCTGGTAAAGTTTGACGGTCAATTTGAGTACTTGTCAATGTTCTCGCAAAATATGCAGGAATTGAATTATCTATTTTTGTTGGTGTTAGGGTTAAAAAATACGACGGTATTGTTGTTCTCATATCTGAATCTAATATTCCCGAAAGAAATGCAGTTGCTTCTGCAATTTGATATTGTTCTGTTGCAACAGAAATTCCTGATTTTTTAATATGAAAACCAAGTTTATTGAGTTCGGTAATTACTTTTTCTGCTTCCGAATAGCAATCTGGAAAATAAAATCCATCAGTTAATTTTCCTTCTGGACTGCGTCCCTCTGACGGTAACCATGATCTAAGCTTTCCTCTGTTTCGTGAAGACCTTTCAAGTCTATTCATAAAATTAATGAAAATGACACCATGGTAAGATTTTGTGAATAAATTATACTATAGTTTACCCGGGGCTTACGTTCCTTAACAATTCAATTTGATATATAATATGATGATGAAGTGTTTGTGTTAATTTTTTGTGAGCCCAGTGAGACTCGAACTCACAACCAACAGCTTAAAAGGCTGCTGCTCTGCCAGTTGAGCTATGGGCCCTGGCGAATTAGTCTCTAATTTTATCAAGTTGTTCCAATTATTTCATCTGATTATTTACTAATATAAAATGAATAAAATCAAAGCAATTATTTTGGATGTCGATGGCGTTATCGTTGGTGACAAAGCTGGCTATAATGCTCCTTATCCCCCACCGGAAGTTATCAACAAACTAAAACAGATTAGAGAAAAAGGGGTTTATATAATTTTGTGCAGTGCCAAACCATATTATTCCGTCAAAAAAATCGTTGACGATGCTCATTTAAATAATATTCAAACCGCTTTGGCCGGAGCAATATTGGTTGACCCCTCAAGTTTAAAAATAATCAAGAAACACGCCATTGACAATGTCATTGTTGTTGATTTAACTAAACAATTATCTGAAAACAATATTTATACCGAAATCTATACAACCGAAAAATATTATATTCAAAAAAGTCAAAAAAATGAAATTACCAAACTTCATAATTTTACTTTGTCTTTTGAACCGGTTATGGTTGATGATTTAGTTAAGCAAGTAAAAATAAGTGAAATTGTCAAGATCTTACCGGTGACAAAAACTGACCAAGAAAAAAAAGTCGTCGAACAAATATTTTCCGACTTTAAAGAAAAATTAGTTATTGGTTGGAGCACTCATCCTGCCATCAAAGGATATTTTTTTGGAAATATTACTACCTCCGGAATTTCTAAAAAACAATCGGTTTTGGAAATCATTGATCTATATAAAATTAAGGCCGAAGAAATTTTGGGGGTTGGAGACAGCTTAACAGACTGGGATTTTATTGAAGTCTGTGGATACGCCGGGGCTATGGGAAACGCCGTCTCAGATCTTAAAAAATTAGTTTTGTCAAAAGGAGAAAACGGTTATGTGGGAAAATCAGTTGATGAAAATGGTATTGTTGATATATTTCAACATTTTTATCTATAAACATATATGTATCAATCTATTGATATATTGATACATTAGTGAAATATGAAGAATCGTTCACTAACCAAATTCGCCTGGCTTTCAATTTTTACTGCTGTTGCAACAATTTCTTTGAAATCGATCGCTTATTTTTTAACCGGTTCGGTCGGGCTTTTATCAGATGCCCTTGAATCATTGGTTAATCTTGCCGCTGCAATAATTGCTTTAACAATGCTTAAAATCGCCGAGCAACCGCCGGATAAAGAACATGGGTACGGTCATTCAAAGGCTGAATATTTTGCCAGTATTATGGAGGGATTATTTATATTCATCGCTGCTGTTGCTATTATTTTTAGTGCCGTTAACAGAATTATTTACCCAAAAATTATTGAACAAGCATACATTGGGTTAGGAATTTCAATCATTGCCTCGATTATTAACTATGTGGTTTCCATAAAACTTTTGAAAGTTGGAAAAAAACATCATTCGATCACTCTTGAAGCCGATGGTCATCACTTGATGACGGATGTGATTACATCAATCGGTGTCATTGTTGCCGTCTTCCTTGTTACCTTGACTGGTTTGCAAATACTTGATCCTGTTGTTGCTATTCTTGTTGCTTTTAATATTATTTTCACCGGTTTTAAATTAATGAAACGCTCGGTTCTTGGATTATTAGACACGGCAATTCCCAACGAAGAAATTAATATTATTAAATCGATATTTAATAAATACGAACGTAAAGGTTTAAAGTTTCATGGTCTGCGTACCCGCCAATCAGCTCAGAGAAGATTTGTTGATTTTCATGTGTTAACGCCTGGTGATTGGTCGGTAAGAAAGGGCCATGATATTTTAGAGGATATCGAAAAAGAAATTCGCGACTCAATTGATATAGTAACGATTTCAACTCACTTGGAACCGGTCGAAGACCCCCGATCATTTAAAGATATCTCGATAGAAAGAAAGTGATTATTATAGACTTTGCGATTGTATTTGTTATCATTTATTTTTTTTATTACTTATCTGTTTTTTATAATCCTATTTGAGCGGAAATTTGTTTCATCGAATTCAAACAAATTTCAACAAATTTTTCGACTGGAAGATTTAATCCTTCAGTATTGACACACATCTTTATTTCTTCGCGGCGGGTGCCGGCAGCAAACTTTGGTTCTTTCAATAACCGTTTTATCACTGATGAAAGTTTAACGTCAGCTAATTTTCTTGAAGGATAGACGAAGGCGACAGCCATTATCAATCCTGTTAAACTATCGGCGCAAAAGATCGACCACTCCGCTTTATTTTGTGGCTTTCTTCCGGTTAGATCGGGGGCATGGGCCTTGATAATGTTATGAACGGTTTCTGAAATTGTTAAATCGTATTTTGCTAAAGCTTCCAAAGTTTTTTGAGGATGGGTCGGTTTGAATTCACCGGAAAAATCGATGTCGTGAAGTAGTCCTGATAACATCCAGTCGTCTTTAACATGTTCGTTTGTATCTAATAAATTGCTTGTTTTGAAATAATCAAAAAGTCCTCCCATGCACGCCTCAAGAGCCAAGGAATGATTAAAAATATTCGGCTCTAATTGTTTTTTCAGGGCCTCGACGTATTTCTGTCTATCCATATTTATTTAAACAATAAAATTAATAATTTTTCCCTCAACATAAATAATTTTTTTTGGTTTTCCTGTAATATATTTCTTCACTTTCTCACTTTCTAAAGCTAATTTTTCAATATTTGCTTGCCCTCCGGAGCCTTGGCGAAGGAGGGATCTTTGAACTATGATTGTATCCCGTAATTTACCATTGATTTGAACCGGCAAGACTATTTCTTCCTCAATTATTTCCCCCTCGATTTTTGGCCAAGCTGATAAATGTATTGATACATTTTCTTTAAAAACATTTCTCCAGATTTCCTCGGTCATAAATGGCGCGAATGGAGCCAGGATTTGAAGAAACATCTTCGCATGTTCCACGGAAAGAACATTGTTAAATTGTTTCATTGTTTCATTGTTATTTTTGATTTTTGATGTGTCGTTTTGATCTTTAATATTTGATCTTTGATTTTGTAATGACTCCCAATCGTTCAAAAACTCCATCATGGCCGCAATCGAAGTGTTCATTTTTATATTGTTGATTTCTTCTGTAACTTTTTTGATTGTTTTTTTTAGCTTTATTACTAATCGTTCATCTTCTTTTTGATCTTTGATATTTAATTTTTGATATTGCGTTTGATATATCTTCCATATTCTTGCCAAAAACCGGTTGACGCCAGCGATCGTCTGGGTTGACCACGCCCCCGTCCCTTCGTATGGCATCATAAAACAAAGATAAAGACGAGCCGTGTCCGAACCGTATTCGGTCACCACATCATCGGGATTTATGACATTTCCTTTTGATTTACTCATTTTGTTTCCATCCGGACCTAAAACAATCCCATGTTGGATTCTTTTTAATGCAAATTCATCATATTTCAGCATTTTTAAACTCTGGAAAAATTTTGTAAAAAAACGAGCATATAAGGTATGACCTAAGGTGTGTTCCGACCCGCCAAAATAAACGTCAACTGGAGTTAAACGGCTTGCCCTGAGTTCATCGAAGGGACCTTTTTTATACTCTGGATTTAAATACCTAAACCAATACCAAGCCGAATCAAAAAAAGTATCCAAAGTCTCAGCATCTCTTTTGGCAGGTTTACCACATTTTGGACATTTAACGTTCAACCATTTTTCGTTAGTTGCCAATGGCGGTTTACCGTGCGGAGTAAAATCAACTTCATAAGGCAGTTCTACAGGCAGATCCTTTTCTGGGACCGGAATGATGCCGTCGTCAGAGCAGTGAATCATCGGGACTGGAGTCCCCCAATATCGCTGACGAGAGATAGACCAATCACGAATATGGTAAGAAAAAACTCGCTTACCCCAGCCTTTTTTTTCGGCATAATCCATTGTTTTTTCCAGACCCTCAGAAAATTCCAAACCATTCAAAAACTTTGAATTTACCATCTTTCCTTTTACGCCTTTGACAATTATTTGGCGGCTTTCTTTAATTTCTGATTGGTCCCCATCTTCTCCTACTACAACGCGGATAATCGGCAAGTTGAACTTTTTTGCAAACTCAAAATCTTTATAATCGTGTCCCGGACATCCCTGAACCGCACCGGTTCCTACATTTCCAATCGCAAAATCGGCCACCCAAACTGGTACATCCCATCCGGCTATCCTGTTGGTCGCATACAAACCCGTAAATACGCCCGTCTTCTCTTTTCCCTCCATTAATCTGTCCATTTCGGTTTTTTCCTGGGATTTTTTGTAATACTCTTCTACTTCTTTTTTACATTTAGGATCAACTTTAATTTTTCCCTCCATAATTTTTTTTACTATTTTATGTTCGGGGGCAACAACAATAAAGGTCATGCCAAAATTTACCGGAGTGGTCGTAAAACAGGTGATTATTTCTTTTGTATTTTTTACGGGATAGTCCATATTTATTCCTAATTTTTTTCCTATCCAATTGTTCTGACCCACACGAACTGACTTCGGCCAATCCACTGAAGGTTTTTCCGGCCAAATAAGTTTATCTGCATAATCAGTAATTTTTAGGAACCATTGTTCAACTTCCTTTTGAACAACCGTTTCTCCACAGCGCCAACATTTACCGTTTTCAATATTTTCATTAGCTATGACCGTTTGGCAGCTCGGACACCAGTTGGACAAAGTTTTTCCCCGAAAAGCTAACCCTTTTTCAAACATCTTCAAAAATATCCACTGGTTCCAACGATAATATTCCGGCAAACAAGTAATTGTCATCCAATCCCAATCGATCATTGTCCCCATCTGTTGAAATTGCTTGGTCATCGTTTCAATATTTTTCATCGTCCAGTCTTTTGGGTGTATTTTTCTTTTTATAGCGGCATTCTCTGCCGGAAGCCCAAAAGCGTCATAACCCATCGGGGAAAAAACGTTAAAACCGTTCATTCTTTTAAAACGGGAAAGAACATCGGGATGCGTAAAAGTAAACCAGTGACCAATATGAAGATCGCCTGAAGTGTATGGCAATTCTACCAAAACATAGTATTTTTTTTTATTTGAATCTGGGTCAAAGATATTTATTTTTTCTTTTTTCCATTGTTCGGCCCATTTTTTCTCAAATTGTTGCGGCTGGTATTTAACTGACATGGGTAAAATTATAGCACAAAAACTACTTTGCCAACCGTGTCATAACCTCGGAGGTTATGTGTCGGCTTGGCAGAATAATCTATATATCAATTGAATTTATCAATAATTGATAGGGCTTTATTTTTCATTTTTTCATTTACTTCAACCGCAATAATTCCGTGCTGCCAGTGGCCGTATAGAACCAAAGAATTCAATGGAGCAAATAAAATTGCCGGTAAAGCCAATAAGTCTTCTTCCCCATCAATTACGAGCCATCTGTCATCGCGAGGAGCCGAAGACGACGAAGCGATCTCTTTGTCTAGATTGCTTCGCTTCGCTCGCAATGACAAGTTACTTTGTATTAATTGTTTTAATTTTTCTGCTGTTTTTAAATTGATTGTGCCCGGTTTGTTTATTAAGGACGGACCTTTTTGAATATGCTGAAGTTTTGCAAAAAGGTCCGTCCTTTTTTTTCTCCTCGACCTAAAGTCTATTATCTTAACGTCCGGATCAATTCCCGTTTTTAGCAACGAATCAACAATGATATCCCCAACAGCAATGATCATAATATGTTTCAATGTATTGATACATTGAAGTAATGATTTTTCGTCCTTAAACACCTGTCCTAATGGTTTTTGCAGCACAGGACGCAAACTCTCTGGCATTATTATCTCTTTTTTTTGAACCCCGATCAAATCGGGGGAAAATTGAAAATTATTCCCCTCTCTATCAATTTCTCCAGCTCTAATTCTTTCTGAACTAATTAACTTTCCATCATCAGCTAAAACGTCATTAATAGTTATTACTTTCAATAAAGGAAGTTTATTTTTCTCTCTTAGTTGATTAATTTTAAGAGCGTTTGGATAGGTTAAATTAGATACAACAACTGCATCGATGTTTTTTTCTTTATCAGCACCGCCAGTAAAATTTGAGAAGGAAATCAATTTAGTTCTTTTTAGCCAATCTTTTTTCTTTAAAAACTCACTGACGGATTTTTTTCTTTCTGAAAATGATTCTATTGTTTCTGACAAAAATTTATTTTTATAAATTTCTTCCGTAGCTATCCCTATGATTACTTTTTTCCCCACTTCAAAAGCTTTCTCTAATAATTTTTTATGTCCAAGATGAAATTTATCGAACGTCCCACCAAGTACCACGTGTTTAAATTTTTGATCTTTGATCTGTATTTTTGATATTTGGTCTTTGATATTTGATATTAAATACTTAGGAACCCTGTCTTGCCATTTCTTACCTTCTTTAATTAGCTTTCTAATCCGCCAACCTTCGTAAAGCTCTCGTTTGTAGTATGGAATTCGCAAAACTTTAAACCCATCTTTTTCCACTATTTTATTTGTCCAATCATTATTGCTGACGACAATATTAAAATCCCCTACTTGTTTTTTTACATTCTCAAGCCATTTTTTATCATCATGAAAATCGTCAAGAGGAACAATTTTTATTAATCTGTCTTCAAATTTTTCTTTATAAATAACCGCTTTTATTACTTTTCTCCTCATTTCAAAATCAATCGGGTTATTTTCATCACTGACATTAGCGCTACCTATGCCAATGATGATTCTGTCTGCCTTTTCTAGAGCTTTTTTGATCAAAAAAAGATGACCCTTATGAAAGGGCTGAAAGCGGCCAATTATGAGAGCTACTTTAAATTCCATAGTTTATTTCAAACCTCAAAAATCAAAGATCAAAAACAAATTTAAAGTTAAAAGTTTTTTATTTTGAACTAATCTTTGATATTTGATCTTTGCACTTTGATCCATTTTAGTATACTATACCCATGTCAACCCTGCCTTCTATCAACCCAAAGCAAGAAGCGGAAAAGATCGTTAATTTCCTGAAATCCGTTCAAAAAAAAACCGGAATCAATAAAGTCGTTATTGGTCTATCCGGTGGAATTGACTCAACCATCGTCCATTATCTTTTGAAAAAAGCCTATAAACCAGAAAATATTATTGGCGTTAACCTACCTATCGATTTAATAAGACCGATCGTTGATAAATTTGAAGATGTAAAAGCTGACGAGGTAAACGGAATTTTTTCACTTTCGAGAGGGGCCCACCCGACCGAAGGAAGGGAAGGGAGAGACTCTCGTGTGATAAAAATTCCTTTACCGAGTCCAAAAGTTGATAAAGTTCGACTCGGAAATATCATGGCCCGTACCCGTATGATTATTCTTTTTGATCTTGCTAAACAGTTAGGCGCGTTAGTTTGCGGTACGGAAAACAAATCGGAAAAATTGCTTGGTTACTTTACTCGTTTCGGCGATGCCGCGTCAGATATTGAGCCTATTTCTTATTTATACAAAACTCAAATTTATCAATTAGCAAAATATCTGAAAATTCCTAAAGAAATAATTAATCAAAAACCGTCAGCGGGTCTTTGGGACGGACAAACCGATGAATCTGATTTTGGATTTACTTATCAAGAAGCCGATCAAGTCCTCTATCTTTTTGAACAATCTCACTGTCATTCCCGCGGAGGCGGGAATCCAGAACATCAAGCACTGGATCCCCTTCTTCAAGGGGATGACAAAAAACAATTTCCAAATATAGAAAAAATAATTAAATTCGTGCAAAAAAACCAATTTAAGCAAAAAACTCCTTATTCTTTAAAGTAAATTCATCAATTTTTTTTCCAGTTCAACAAATTTTGCAGAAGTTACATTGTCTATTTTTCTTGGACGTGATAAATTAACTTTTAAACAATCAACAACCATGGCTGGCTTTTTGCTTAAAACATAGACTCGATCGGAAAGAAAGATCGCTTCACGGATATCATGGGTAGTAATAATGATCGTTAATTTCAATCTTTTCCAAATTTCCAAAAGATATAAATGAAGTGAACTGCGGGTGATCGCATCCAATGACCCAAATGGCTCGTCTAAGAGCAGGATGGATGAGTTAAATGCGATTGTCCTCAACAAGGCCGCCTTTTGTTTCATTCCCCCGGAAAGACTATCAGGATAAGAATTTGCGTATTCAAAAAGATCAAATTTCTTTAATAAATCCAGGGCTTTTATTTTCGCTTCATTTTTTATGATCCCTTTAATCTCATATCCCAACATAATATTCTCTTTTATTTTCAACCAAGGAAAAAGCAAGGGCTCCTGAAACATGTACCCGAATTTTCCCTGTCTTTGTTTTTCTTCTTTTCCGTTAATTTTGATTATTCCCTTATTCTGTATCAGAATGCCGGAAATTATATTAAAAAGAGTGCTTTTACCGCAACCGGAAGGGCCAATGATGCTAACAATCTCCCCTTCTTCAACTTGCAAAGAAATGTTTTTGATAACATCTTCTTCAAATGATAAAGAAAGATTTTTTATTTCTAATTTTTTTTGACTTTTCATGGCAAAAATTCATTGGTAAAGGCATCTTTGACGTTGATCATTTCTTTTATCAATTTATGATCATATAACCATTGGGCATATCTTTTCCAAACTTCTTCTTTTTGTATCCCCCATTTTCCCCCATCTGACTGGTATTCACGGCTTAAATATATTTGACTTTGCTTGACCAGTTCTTGATTTAACTCCGGAGCCGATTTAATTAGTATTTCCGCTGCCTCGGCTGGATTTTTTATTGAAAATTCATAGCCTTGGGCAACTGCTTTCATGAATTTTTTAACCAATTCTTTTTTATTTTTTATATGGTCTTCGTTTGTCACAATTACGGGTGTATAGTAATCAAGAATTGGATTTAGATCTCTTAACATGATCGTGTTTAATTTAATTCCCCGGCGACGAGCTTCAATCCCATCCCAGCCATAAAAAATCCATTGAAAATCGCTGTCTTTTTCTATTGTTTTGAAAAAATCAGTTTCACCGATGGTGATATTTTTCACTTTTTGGTAATCGGTTCCGGCTTCGTTCATAACCGCTTTTATAACCGTTTCCTCTATTGGAGAGCCCCAACCACCATAACGCTTATTTTCAAAGTCCTTTACCGATTTAATATTACTTTTATCCAAAGAAGCAAAGGCAGAAGTATTGTGTTGAATAATTGCTGCGATTGAAACCAATGGAATTCCGGCAACTCTGGCCTGAGTGACTGATTCCTGACTACTAATGCCGAAGTCGGCTTTTCCGGCCGCAACTATCTGGTTATTTTCTCCCTCTCCCGGCTGCAAAATTGAGACATTAAGATTTTCCTCAGCAAAATAACCTTTCTCCTTGGCTACATAAAGACCGGTATGATTGGTATTGGGAAACCAGTCCAAAAGAACGGTTATTTTTTGTTTTTGTTCAGTAGGTTTTATTTGTTTATCTATTTTATTCCCAAAAAACATACTTAACAAAACTAAAACAACCCCAAGAAAAAATATTTTTTTGATCATAGTACCTTTTTTAATTTATAATAGTGCCAGGGAATTGATATTCTGGCAACAATTTCCACGGCAAAAACAACAACAAAACTTAATATTGTGATAACTCCAATGGTCGCAAAAACACGATCGGTGAGATAGGATTTGGTCGACCTGACAAGAAGAATTCCCAGTCCCCGATCGGCTCCCATCCATTCACTAACTACTGCTCCCAATATAGAATAAGCGGCTGCAATTCTTAGTCCTGAAAAAAACGCCGGAAGACTGGCCGGCCATTTTACCCATTTGAAGATCTGTTTCTGATTTGCCCCCATTGAAGTGAGTAAACGTATCACATTAGAATCAACTCCTTGAAATCCGTCAAAAAGATTAATTGTGATTGGAAAAAAACAGACGAGGGCAATGATAATAATTTTTGGCAGCAGTCCAAATCCGAACCAAAGGGTCAAAAGGGGAGCTAAAATGATGAAGGGAATGGTCTGGGAAATAATCAAAAAAGGATAAATAATTTTTCGCATAATTTGAAATCTTTCCATAACTATTGCTATAAAAACACTGACAAGTGTAGCTCCGCTCAATCCGATTATTGCTTCAACAACTGTTGGTATCAGATGGTAAAAAATTAACGATCGTGACTGCAAAAATGAATTTATAATTTGTGTTGGAGACGGCAATATCCATTGTTCAATATGAAAAGTTTTTACAATGAATTCCCAAATCAATAAAATAATTAATCCTGCAATAACTGGAAGAAAATATTGTTTCATAATTATTTTCGATGCTTTTTAACCTTCTGCTCGATAGTCATTACTCCTTTGGGATTATAGATAATTTTCACGTTGGTAAAAACATTTTCCGCTCCCGCTTTTATGCAAAGATGTTGGGCTTTTTTGACTATTTGAAAAAGAGTTTCCAAATCCCCTTCCATCGTCGTCTCCATCGGCCCCACCTCATAACTGACTCCTGAATTTTTGATCATTTTAATTACCTTGTCAACTATTTCTATTAATTTTTTATTGGATTTTACCTTAGGTAAGACTTGAAAAGAGATACTGGAGTTATACATATGTTTTCCCTTCGTCGGCATTACCCGGACAGGTTATGAGGGTCCCCCGCTTAGCGGAGTTCTCAGTCCCGCTTAGCGGGACTCCCCTAATTTAGGTAATTAAAACAAAATTTATATCCGTTGTCAATCGTCTTTCCATGTCATTCCCGCGAAGGCGGGAATCCAAGCTAAATATTCAATCCAAAAAATGTTATTATAGACTGGATCCCCTCCTTCGAGGGGATGACAAATAAACAGATATGAAAAATCGCGCCATTATTTTTATAAACGGAAATCTTTCTGACTTAAGTCAGGCAAAGAAAATTATTATTAAAGAAGATTGTCTTATTGCAGCAGATGGCGGTGTCAAACATATTTTAAAACTAATATTAATTCCCCAAATAATTATTGGCGATTTTGATTCAATTCCAGTTTCTTTACAAAAAATATTTATTAGGAAAAAAATTGAGTTAATTAAATATCCGCGAAAAAAAGACAAAACCGATTTTGAACTGGCAATTGATTATTGTTTTGCAAAAAAATTTCAAGAAATAATTATCTTTGGCATTTTAGGCGATCGCGTCGATCATATGCTTGCCAATATATTTTTACTGTCAAAAGTCCAGACAGAAAATAAATCAATAAAGATCAAGATCGTCGAAGGAAAAAAAGAAATATTTATTTTAAATAAGGAAATAATAATCGAGGGAAAGATTGACGATGAAATATCAATTATTCCCGTCAGTGAGAAATTAGAAGGAATCGTTACCGATGGATTGGAATATAAACTTGATAACGAAATATTAACTTTAGGATCAACTAGAGGTATCAGTAACGTGATGAATAAAAAAATGGCAAAAATTGTCGTTGCTTCAGGTACCGCCATGGTAACTCATCTAAGGAAATAACACCTGCGAGATTATAAATAACAGATAGATTAAGAGGAGAATTTTCCCCTCCCTTTTGGAAATATCATTTTTTGAACGGGAAAAAAGATAAAAAACTCCTAAACCCAAAAGAGTCAAAAGCAAAACCCGAAAAGAATAGACACTGACATTGACTCTTTTACCGTTGAGTAATGTAAATAGGCCAAATAATAGAGTATTGGCGGCTGCACTGCCCAAATAATCACCCAAGGCCACTTCTTTTTTCCCCAAAAAAATTGATTTTATCGCCAGACTTAATTCAGGTAGATTCGTTCCTATTGACAAAACCAATAAGCCGATGATAAATTCCGAAACATGAAGAAATGACGCAAAATAAATAGTTTCGTTGACGATAAATTTACTGGCCAAGAAAATAATAACTGCCGCTAAAATTATTTCAATTGAGTCCTCAATAAAATGTTTTTTATCCGAAGAAATTTTTCTTTCCTGACCGATGGCCATCAACCCGTTTTTCTTTTCAATGAAATAAAAAAGGATCACATAGATCAAGATCAAAAATACCCCTTCGGTTCGGGTTAAAACGTTATCGGCAATCAAAAATATAGGGGCGGCCACGACAAGAAGGGAAAAGATCAGATTGTTTTCATTTAATTGGTGGATCAACTTTACCCCGCCGCCAAAAACGGCTAGAAGTGGAATTACCAGAATAAAAAGAACCAGTGAAGCGCCCAATAAATTTCCTACAAAAATATCCGGGGTTTTATTAATGATCGAATTTATTCCGACTGAAAACTCGGGAATCGAAGTTAAAATCCCCAAAACAAAAAATGAGACGGCAAAAGAAGACAGTTTTAGTTTGCTGGCCAGTCTGCCAACCGAGTTAACAATGATGCCGGAACAATACCAGAGAAGAAAAAAAGCCGATATATAAAAGAAAATATGAACAAAGACCATTAGTTAAATATATCAAATATTTTTCATGTTATAATTACCTCTTGCTATGAATATTGATAATGAAGCATTAGAACTCCACAAAAAACTTAAGGGTAAAATAACAATTGCTCCAAAAATAAAAATTAGAAACTCTTCTGATCTGTCTCTAATTTATACTCCCGGAGTAGCGGCTGTCAGTCAACATCTTGCTAAAAATAAAAGTGAACTCGCTAACTATACGATAAAAAATAATACCGTAGCGGTTATTTCCGACGGCTCGGCTGTTTTGGGATTGGGAAATATCGGCCCCGAAGGAGCCCTACCGGTCATGGAAGGTAAGTGCCTGATTTTTAAAAATTTTGCCGATATCGATGCCTTTCCGATCGTTCTTTCCACTCAAGATCCAGATGAAATTATTAAAACTATTGTAACAATTTCTCCCGTTTTTGGCGGGATAAATCTTGAAGACATAATCGCCCCTAAATGTTTTTACATTGAAGAGGAACTCAAAAAATGTTTAGATATTCCCGTCGTCCACGATGATCAATGGGGAACGGCCACTGTCGTTCTGGCTGGACTTATTAATAGTCTAAAAGTCGTTGGTAAAAAAATTGACCAAGTGAAGATCGTGGTTTTGGGAGCTGGTGCCGCGGGTTGGACA
>Ga0208373_1003183_pt1 | contig 16518 bp, 14 predicted proteins | sample RifOxyC2_FD_184036 | JGI IMG/M metagenome (GOLD analysis project Ga0208373, IMG submission 184036) | Soil microbial communities from Rifle, Colorado - Rifle Oxygen_injection C2 (SPAdes) | ecosystem: Environmental > Terrestrial > Deep subsurface > Rock core/Sediment | place: Rifle, Colorado...
CCGCCAGAGCAGTGTGGCGGGCGAAGGATGAAGGACGATGGACGAATAGTTTTAGTTGCCGGAGGAATGGGGACGGCGCCGCTTGTGTTTTTGGCGGAGAGATTAAGGGAACGAGGGACGAAAGACGAAAGACGAAGGACGAAAGTGTTAATTGGGGCAAAGACAAAGGATAGCATTTTGTGTGAAAAGGAATTTAGGGACTTAGGATGTGAGGTAAGGGTTGCTACCGACGACGGTTCCCGCGGTTTCAAAGGATATGTTTCTAATTTGCTTAAAAAGGAACTATCGACTATTGACTATCGGATATTGACTATTTACGCCTGCGGCCCCATCCCAATGCTCAAAGAAATCAGCCGCATATCCCTTGAGCATACTATTCCCGCGCAGCTATCCTTAGAATCGCACATGGCCTGCGGCATTGGGGCGTGCATGGGGTGCGTTATAAAAACGAGGGACGTAGAACGAGAGACGAAGGACGTCTTTGAATACAAGCGCGTATGTAAAGAAGGCCCGGTGTTTGAAGCAGGGGAGATAATCTGGTAAAGATGAAACCCAATCTAAAAGTAAAAATTGGAAAAATGGAATTACAAAATCCCGTAATGGTTGCCTCGGGTACTTTTGGGTATGCCGAGGAATTTAAAGATTTTGTAGACCTAAAGAAATTAGGGGTGATTGTCACTAAGACTATAACCTTAAAGCCTCGTCAAGGCAACCCGCCGCCGCGTACCTGCGAGACTCCGGCAGGAATGCTTAATTCCATTGGCTTAGAAAACCCGGGCATGGAGAAATTTATTCAGGAAAAACTGCCCTTTTTAAAAAAGACAGGCGTGCCGATAATTGTGAGTATTGCTTCGGAGAGCGATACAGATGAATTTATAACCCTGGCTAGGCGCTTAGACGCGATTAAAGAAGTTTCGGCGATTGAGTTGAATATTTCGTGCCCGAATATTCACGAAGGACGAAGGGCGAGGGACGAGGGACGACTTGTTTCCCAGAATCCACAAGCTACCTACGAAGTGGTTAAGGCGGTGCGTAACGTTACGCGCAAAACGTTAATTACTAAATTATCACCCAATGTTACGGATATTACGGAAATTGCCCTTGCCGCGGAACGCGCGGGAACTGATGCTGTTGCGCTGATTAATACTCTTATGGGAATGAGTATTAACGTAAAAACTAGAAAACCTAAAATTGCCATGGTTACTGCCGGCTTAAGCGGCCCGGCAATTCGCCCTGTTGCTATGCGCATGGTGTGGGAAGTGTATCAAAAAGTAAAAATTCCCATCATTGGCATGGGTGGGATAATGGATACAGAAAGCGCCCTCGAGTTTTTTCTTGCCGGAGCAAGCGCTATAAGCGTGGGGACCGCGAATTTTATTAATCCCAAAACAACTATTGATATTATTGCAGGGCTTAAGAAGTATTTAGAGAAACACAAAATCAGCGGCATAAAAGCCCTCGTTGGAAGCCTTATAATATGACTCGACCCCTGACCCCCCGCCAAAGGCGAGGCTCGCCGAAGGCGGCAGAACCCAGTACCCAAAAGCTCATTCTTGCCTTGGATGTCGATACCTTTTCTAAAGCAAAATACTTTGTCAATCTTTTATATCCTAAAATAAGAATTTTTAAGGTTGGCTCACAGCTTTTTACCGGCAGTGGCCCCAAGATAATAGAGTTTATCCATAAAAAAGGCGCGCAAGTATTTTTAGACCTAAAGTTTTACGATATCCCTAATACCGTAGCCAATGCGGTACGCCAGGCAGCACGACTTGAGGTAAAGATGCTTACGTTGCATATATCCGGTGGAGAACAGATGCTAAAAGAAGCGGTGAAAGCGGCAAAGAGTGAGGCGTTACGCTTAAAAGTAAAGAGGCCGCTTTTAGTCGGCGTTACGGTTTTAACCAGCCAGGAGGCAAGCCGGGAAGATATTTTACGATTGGCAAAGTCAGGGTTATCATTCGGCTTGGACGGAGTTGTATGTTCAGCGCAAGAAGTAAAATTCCTCAGGGAAAATATCAAAGAGAAATGTATCATAGTTACTCCCGGTATCCGCCCAAAACAGGGTTCTAGGGATGACCAAAAAAGGATTGCCACAGCCCCTGAGGCATTAAAGGCAGGCAGTAGCTTCTTGGTAGTAGGCAGGCCGATCCTAGAAGCGAAAGACCCCCAAGAAGCACTAAAAGGTTTATGGTAAAGCGTCTTATTTAGCCCGCTAAATTCAAGTAGCTGATGCAAAATCTGAGTTTATAGTTGACAGGCAATTAATCACAGCGTAATATAGATAAACTCAGGATGTAAAATAAGGGTTAATAACTGAAAAGGGAGGCGGTATGCGTAAGTATGTGTTTATTTTGTTTGTAGCATTAGCACTTACCTCTCAGGCAAAGAGCGCTTTTGCCGATAAAGAGGCGGTTAATGAAAAGAAAATAGCGTGCCCGGATACTACACTCAGTAAAGCAGAGAAATTTAAGGCTAAACTTGACGATTTAACCGCAAAGCTGACTCTTACCGCCGAACAGCAAGCGCAGGTCACGGAAATACTTACCAAGGCAAAAGAAGACAGCAAGGCAGTGTGGGTAGAGGCAAAAGGCAAAATAAAAGAAATCAGGTCAAAAGCCCACGATGTAATCGCCGGCCTCCTGACTGACGAGCAGAAAGAAAAGTTTAAAGAAGTGCGCAAGGAATGTGAAGCGCAGAAACCAGAAGAGCACGACTAAGATTTCTTAGTTTTTAGCTTTATTGGGCGATTAGCTCAGCCCGCCTACGCACTTTGTGCTTCGGCGGGTCCGCCGTAGTGAGCGAAACGAGCGTAGGCGGACTGGTTAGAATGCAATAGTTATTTTTACGAACTAGCAATTTTTATCGGGCGATTAGCTCAGCTGGTTAGAGCATCTGCTTTACACGCAGAGGGTCAGGGGTTCAAGTCCTCTATCGCCCATTAAAACAGAGGTAAGAGTAAAGAGTTAAGAGAAAAGATGTTAGAGGATGAGCCTCGGTATAGAAGGTTGGTGGTATGGAAAAAGGCGCATAAAAACGCGCTTATCTTGATAGCGTTAATAAAAGATTGCAGCTCGAGGTATGGCCGCATTATAGATCAGTGTCTTGGTTGTGTTACTTCAGTAGGCGCGAATATCGCGGAAGGAAACGAATCAGCGGCACCCAAGCAAAAAGAGAGTTATTTTCAAATTGCTTTGAATTCAGCGTATGAGTTGGATAATTGGCTGCAAGTCTTAAAAGATACCGAAATCATTCCTGATAAGGAGAAAATATCAATAATAGAAAAAGAAAACATTGAAGTAATTAAAATTTTGTGTAAAATAGTTAAATCTCTAAGATTTTAAATTTTCTTTACTCTTACCTCTTTACTCTTATTTCTGTATTTCTGGGGTCGTGGTGTAGTTCGGTTTAACACATCGCCCTGTCACGGCGAAGACCGCGGGTTCAAATCCCGTCGACCCCGTTTATCAAAAAGCACCTTACGCATAAAGGTGCTTTTTGCTTAGAATGAGAATCTTCTATCAAAAATTCTTGAGAATCGATGATGGGTGTGGTATAGTATATATAGTAACTTTAGAAAAAACGGCAGACTTCAAACAGTACAGGAGAATAAAGTATCGCTTTATCCATAAAGGGAGGTCGCCATGATACATATTGAACGTAAGAGTTTTAAAACTCCGGATGAAGTGCGAACCTTCGAAAAAGGTAAACTGGAGTTGCTTACTATAGGCGGTGGGGTTGTGGGGAAGCTTACCCTTGAACCCGGATGGCGCTGGTCTACCCATGTAAAGCAGATAGCAGGAACAACATGGTGCGAGGCGCCACATTTTCAGTACCATGTTTCAGGGAAAATCCACATAAAGACTTCCGACGGCCAGGAGTTTGACGCTGGCCCGGGTGAGGTTTCCGCGCTTCCTGGTGGCCATGACGCGTGGGTCGTGGGAAATGAGCCGGTAGTATTGATTGATTGGTCAGGAGCGAGTGACTACGCGAAGGTAAAAGCATAGGCCTAACCTAAAGGTGGTTTTAAAAAAGAAGAGCGCTTAGGTATAAAAGAGCGGGATCAATTCGCCCGCCACAAAGATTGGCGGGCTCATTGAGGAGGAAAATATGAAGCTGCGTACATTTGCGGCAGTAATAGTAAGCGCGTTTTTTGCGGTAAGCTGCGCTGTTCATGCGCAAGAAAATAATGAACTGCTTATCGATGATTTTGAGGCGGAGATTTCGGGTGGGGAAAACGGAACCGTGGATTTCGGCGCGGGCAATGACTCAAAGGTTGAAGTAAAGGCTTCTAAAGAAATTAAACAACACGGGGAACAGGCCTTAGAAGTGAAATTTGACGCGATTGCCGGTGGATATATGTGGGTTGCCCGGGGATACGATTTGACGGTTAAAGGCGCGGGTTGCTGGCTGGTCAAACCGGAAGAAATCGATTTTACCAAATATAATGCTCTTGCTGTTTATATGTACGGAGCTAATACAGGAACACAGATAGCAATAGATATCGTTGATAACGGTTCAGAGTACTGGCGTTATCTCATTGACGATGATTTCACCGGATGGAAAGAGCTTGTTATTCCTTTTGCTGATTTTTTCGCCCGCGGAGACTGGCAGCCGGAAAAAGCGGATAAAAACGGCGAGCTTAATTTCCCCATTAAAGTTTTTCAGTTTGAACCGAAATCAGAGGCAAAGGGGACATTGTATTTTGACAATGTACGGTTGGTAAAAAAATAGTGTACGGCGTTGAAAGAGCGTAAAGTGTAACATATACGCAAGGCTACACCTCTTTAAGCAAGAGGCAAAGCCTTAAAAAGAAAGGAGGCATACGATGGGTTGTGGAACATGTGCTCCAAAGAAGAAAAAGCCAACGACAAAGGCAAAGAAAAAGAAGAAGTAGTAAGCCTTTGTTTTAAGGTGCGTACTACGTTGGAATTCTAAAGCCCTTTCTGGAAAAGAGAACCTTCTCCCAGAAAGGGCTGGTTTTGTAATGGAATAAAACTATGTTAGAAATAGCCTTTCGAAAGAATAAAACAATTGGCATCTTGGATTTATCCGGAAATATCGATATCGACGCGTCTATCTTTATTGAAAAAATCGGATGGTGCCTGGAAAACGGCTATGAGGATATCTTATGCAATTTTGGAAATGTTAATATTGTAGACTATGCCGGCCTCTCGGTATTGGCGATCGCCTTAAAGAACATCGTCAACCATAAAGGAAGGGTTAAATTCCTCAATGTCCCTGACCACATCAAAAAGGTTTTTTCATTAATGTGTTTGGACAAGGTTTTCGAGATATATGACAGTGAAACCCATGCCGTAAATAGCTTTAAGGAAGATAAGATTATTGAAGAGATTCAAAAGAAGCAGTTGCGCAGGAGATTCAAACGCCTGCCTATTGATATCGTCGTACACTTTAAATCTGTGGCTAAAGAAGAGAAGCACTTTCATAAGGGGAAGTTGTTGAACCTCAGCGCTGTGGGTATGCTTATTTTTGCCAATAAATCCTGCCCTTTAGGAGAAGTTTTAGAGGTGAAGCTTTCTCTTTTGCCGAAGCCTGGAGTTGTGGATCTTAAGGCAAGAGTAGTCCGGCTTGTGCAGAAGGAACTGCAGCCCGAGATGTATCCCGCAATGGGTTTGGAGTTTTATCAGCTCGATAGCCATACCCAGAAACAGATTGTTGATTTTGTGAACAGAAACCTGCCTTCAGGATGTATACAATAGCCTTTAACCCGCGCGTAACTGCCTTTCCGCGTCAACAATATCACGGTTAATCTTAGGGATGAGATGGCGTACCTTTTCTTTGAGGGTTTCCGAACTCAGGCGGTTTGCGAGAATTTCCCTCAAGAGTTGGTGTGACATTCTCAAATACCGCACAAATTCGCCTTCATCGGCAGTCGTTTCCATCAAAGCCTTGTTAAACGGCTGGCCTTTAATCCATGCCTCGACAGCATTGGCTAAATGAAAATAAGGCATTTTACTCACCGGATAGATTTTATAACGTTCCTCCTGGCGCAGGATTTGCTTCATAATATTTTCCGTAAGGTTCATGAGGTTGCGGCAGGAGCGCGAAAGCTTTGGATGCTCATCATTCTTGCGCGGTTCAAATACTACTGCCGCCATCAAAATGGCAAGTTCAGTTTCGTTGAAATTCTCCAAATGGCCGCGTTCAAATAATTCGGAAAGTATAATTTCATAACCATACATGCTTGAGGCAAAAATGCCTTTGGGGCTAAGGGCAGTATTCTCAATATAACCAAAGGTTCTCAAAAAGTTTATCTTTTGGCGAAGGAGGTTATATGCCTCCTCTTTTTTACGGATATTTGACTGATAGAAGTGATACGAAAGCGGATAAATCTCTAAAAACGTATCCCGGTATTTTTCGTAAAGATGAAGGAGCGTGGCATAGGAAGTATTAAATTGTGAGTTAACCCTTTCCGGCTCGCCAAAAATGATGCGCTTTACTTCATCAAACTCTATTTTATGGAAGTTTATCCGGCTGTAGACAAAACCTTCCGCGTCAATGCCGCGCCTGCCGGCACGGCCGGCCATCTGGTAAAAGTCCCGGGTTTTTAAATTGCGCACATAATTGCCGTAAAATTTCCTTAAGTCGTCAAAAACCACCGAACGCGCGGGCATATTTATCCCTAAGGCAAAGGTTTCGGTAGTAAAGATTACCTTTAAGAGCCGGGAGGTAAATAATTGCTCGATGACTTCTTTCAAGGTGGGAAGCATTCCCGCGTGGTGGTAGGCGATTCCTCGGGTGATCAAAGGGTACATCTGTGAAGCACTCGGCTCATGGGCTAGATCGAAGCGATGAATAAGCTCATTGAATAAGCGGATAATTTCATCGCGTTCAGTGTTTTCCAGAAAATCAAAATTAAAGAGTTCTTGCGCTAATTCTTCAGTGCGCCTGCGGGAGAAGCAAAAATAGATGCAAGGCAGTTCGTTGTTATCTCGGATGGTGTGAATAATCGTCTGGAGCCGGTTGGGATGGGCCTCTTTATGAAACTCGGAACGTTTTCCCCTATAGGAGTAGCGGATTGTTTTAAAACTTAAATGTCGCAGTTCTTTAAAATCATCGATGATTTTATTGTGGCATTGAAAGCGAAAGTGTAAAGGAACGGGGCGGTTTTTCTCGATAATAACTTTAAGCGGGGTTTTGTGCACTGATTCCAGCCAGCTGCTAAACTCTTCTATATTAGGGACAGTCGCGCTCAAGCCTACGATACGGATATGATTAGGCAAGAGCATGAGCGATTCCTCCCAGACGGTGCCGCGCTCATAATTGTCGATATAATGAATTTCATCGTAAATTACCCAGGAAAATTTCTTAAGTGATTGCGGCTCATCAAGGATTTTGTTGCGGAATATCTCGGTAGTCATAATCAAAATCGGCGCGTCAGGATTAATGGAAACATCCCCGGTCAATATGCCTACTTTGTCAGGATGTTGTTTCTGAAAATCGCGGAATTTCTGGTTAGAGAGGGCTTTGACAGGGGCGGTATAAATTACTTTTTGATTTGCGTGTAACGATTGCTCAATGACATGTTCGGCAATGGCGGTTTTACCGGCTCCTGTGGGAGCGCACACAATAACGGAATGCCCTTGATTAATAAAGTCAATAGCTTCTTGCTGAAAACGGTCGTAAATCATAGCTAGAGTATACCATATTCAGAGTTCCAAGTATTATTTTATTGTTATGAATCAACTATAGCCCTGCCAATACAATAAGATTTATCACAGGCGAATTAAATGGTATAATAATAGTTTCAATCATATACAAAAAGGAGGATTTTTCTCATGGACATAAAAGAAACGCCGGAAATTTATTTAGAAAAGCTAAAGAAAGAAAGATTTAATGAGCAGGTAAATACTGCCTATGGAATAGTTCAATCCGAAGCCAATCCTATAATGGCCAAGATTGGCTTTGACGGTGACAAAAACCGTTTGGGATGGACACTATCGAACCTTGCGTGGATATTTGATAACTACCAGGCAGTAGAAAAAGTTCTCGAGGATGCAGAGTCTATCCGAAAGCATTTTAGCTATGTGGTTTTCTGCGGGATGGGAGGTTCCGGCTTAAGTGTACAGCTGGTAAAAGATACCTTTGGCGAAAAAGGGGTAAAAATCTACAGCCTGCGCACCACTGACCCTAAGGCAATTAAGGAAATACTCGATGAGATAAGCGGTTTTTCAGGTTCGCTTAAAGAAGCGCTCGAAAAGACGCTAGTGCTTGCCATAAGTAAATCCGGGACCACGATAGAAACAGTATCCCATAAAAAATACTTTGAAGAGCTGTATAAGAAATCGGCACTTGATATAAAAAAGCATATGTGGGTAATAACTGATAAAGGTTCGCCAATGGATACCGGCGATTACCCTCAGCGTGAAATTCAGCTTAACGGCAAAGGCGATATCGGGGGAAGGTTTACCGCGCCAACTACAAATATTTTTCTTCTTCCTTTAACTATCGTTGCTCCGGAAAGAGTAAAGGCTGTTCTAACCACGGCACAAGAAATGAACGAGTGTAAAGACATACAGCTGGATATATTTTTAAAGCTCGGGGCGTTTTTGTATTATTACGCCGCGCGCCAGAATAAAGACAAGTTGACGATGTTCGTGCCCAAGGAATTAAAGAGCCTTCCTTCGTGGTTTGAGCAATTGCTGGAGGAATCATTAGGTAAGGATGGTAAAGGCATAAGCCTTTTTTACGGGGAGAAGCTTTCAGCTAAAGAATTAAAACCTGCCGCGCAAAATGACAGAGTGTTTTTTAGGATAAATCTTTCAGGGAAAAAAACAGAGCAGGAGCTATGGAAACATTTAGAGGCAAATAAGTATCCTCTATTTGAAATAGAAATTAAAGATATCAATTCTATCGGCGGTATTCTTTTAGGGCTGCAACGAGCAGTTGCCGCAATTGGATATCTTTGGGATATATGTTTTGTGAATCAACCCGCGGTGGAAGGTTATAAAAAGGCAACGAAAGAGGTGATGAAGGTAGGGGGCGAAGTTAGGGTGCCGAAAGAGTGGCATTATGCGGGATATAAAGGGCTTAAGCTTTATTACAGCCCTCTGTGTGAGGCGGGTATTATCACAGAGAGCGAGCTTAAGAAAGAATCGGGCAATCTTGATGACGCAATAGCGGTGTATGCTTCGATATTGGCTGTCTTACATAAAAAAACAAAACTAGAAGCCGTAGAACTTACCTCATACGGGAGAATGTCACAAGGGCTAAACACTATTCTTGAGCAGGCACGCTATACAATTTTTACCAGCGGATTAAAATTACCGGCAAAGCTTGGAGAAGGCCCGGACAAGAACCATTCATATCATCAGAATATCGAAGCGGGAAAAGATATGTGGTTTTCTACCTATGTTATGGCAGAGAGCATAGAGCAACCCCAGGCGTTAGCCTTTGATGAGAATCTTTTAAAGGCACAGGCCATAGGAACAATGGTATCTCTTCTTGAGAATAAACGCAGGGTGGTATTGCTTACCGTTGATAAGGGCTTGAGGGAAGCAGAACAAGAGGTAAAGGAATTCTTTGATAAGGTATTCGCACTTTTGAGTACCAAAAAAATCATACAAGGTAGCGAAGCAGGCCTGCCTGCTCGCCTCTCGGCGAAGCCGATGGCCGGCAAGGCAGGGAATATGGTGACATATGATGAGTTTAGAAGATTAGACATAAAGGTAGCGCGTATTATAGAGGTGAATCTTCATCCTAACGCGGATAAGTTGTATCTATTAAAGATTGATTTAGGGGATAATCAAAGGCAGATTGTCGCCGGAATAAGGAATTCCTATAAGCCCGAAGAATTAGTGGGCAAGCAAGTTGCGGTTATTACTAATTTAGAGCCGGCAGTTATCCGCGGCGTGGAAAGTAACGGAATGCTTTTAGCCGCTTCTGATGAAAACGGATTGTGCGTCATCAGCCCGCAGAGAGAGGTGAAGGTGGGGAGTATAATAAAGTAGGGGCGAACCCCCGTGTTCGCCCGCAAAGGAAGGCAGCGCGGTAAAGTAATGCCATTGCATTTAGAGGCCTGTTCTCTAGATGCAATTTAATCTATGATGCCAGAGTTAAAACAGTTTGTTCCCTCCTCATATTGCCTGAAATGCCGTGGCTGCTGCCGGTTTGCCGAAAGCCCGACGATTTGGGCCCCCGCAGGATGTAGTTTGGTGAAAAATAATGAAGGATATCGCTGCAGCCATCTTAATGAGACAGATAATCATTGCAAAATATACAAGAAGCGCCCTTTGGATTGCCGACTGTACCCTTTCTTATTGATAAAGAGAGGGAGCTCTTTATCTTTAGGCCTGCATAAAAGCTGTTGTTTTATTGAGGAAAAGAAACCTTCCTTACATGATACCAGGGGCTATACGGATTATTTGAAAAAAATAGTATCGACGCGGGGTATTGTATCTCTTATCAAAAGCAATCCTCATGTTGCGGCGGATTATCAGGGAGATGTTGAAATAATCGCAGAGCTCAATGAACTCTATAAAAAAGCGTATCTACCCCGGCTTAAAAGGCTTACGCTTCAAGATAAACCGCTGTTTGATAAATATCTGCGCGCGCATACCACAAATCTCTCGGCATATCATTTCGTGAATATTTACATCTGGAAGGATTTATTTCACATTTCATGGGCCATCATTGAAAACAGTCTATGCGTTTTTTATCAGGACGCGATAGGGATGTTCATGATTTTGCCTCCTTTAGGCAAGGTGAGCGTTGAAGCCATTAAAAAATGCTTTGAAGTAATGAATTGGTATAATCAAAACAGCGAAATCAGCCGTATAGAGAATGTAGATGAAAAAGATTTGGCAGCCTACACACGCGCGGGTTTTAAAGTAAAATTAAAAGATACAGAATATATTTACGTAAGAAAGAATTTAGCGGTATTGGTAGGTAACACCTATAAACATAAGCGCGCAAGCTGTAATCATTTCTCTAAGTATTATAAGAGAGCGGAATTTCTCCCGTATCGGCCTTCCATGTTTAAGGATTGCCTTGGGCTCTATAATCTCTGGATGGCCAAGCGCAAAGAAGAAAATAACGACGCGCTCTATCAGCAGATGATAGAAGATAGTATGGTGAGTTTTAACGCGGCTTTGAAAAGTTATCGCAACATTGGGTTAAGAGGGTATGTGGTTAAAGTCGATGATGAGATTAAGGCCTGCTCATTCGGGTATCCTCTGCATAAAGGGATGTTTTGTATTTTGTTTGAGATATGCGATTTGAGGCTTAAAGGCCTTGCGCAGTTTATCTTCAGGGAATTTTGCCGGAGAGTAGACGGATATACGTACATTAATAGCATGGGTATCTCGGACTTGGATAATCTAAAAAAGGTAAAACTTTCCTATCGGCCGTTACAAGAAGTAAAAAGTTATAGTATCTATCAATAGCGCAGAATAGGCAGCCGCTTACCGGCACGTATGCTACATAATAAAATCAGCGATATAGATTTTGTCATCTTTGATGTGGAAACAACCGGCCTCTTGCCCCGATCGGGAGATCGTATAATTGAAATTGCCGCGATGCGTTTTCGTAGCGGCAAGCCGTATGATTCGTTTTCATCGTTACTCAATCCCGAAAGAGAAATTTCACCTGCGGCGTTTGCGGTAAATCATATCAGTCAAGAGATGGTTGAGAGCGCTCCTTTGGCGTGTGAAGTTATCCCGAGATTTTTAGAGTTTGCCGGAAAAGGCTGTCTTGCCGGGTATAATGTGGGTTTTGATATAGGGTTTTTGGAAAATGAAATGCAGCTTTTCGGAGAGAGCCTCGCGGAAGATACCGCGGTAGTTGATATTATCAGAATGGCAAGGAGTATTTTGCCGCGCATTGACAGCTATGGGTTAGCCAGCGTCTCAAGATACTTAGGCATCAGAAGCCCGCAGCAACATCGCGCCTTAAGCGATGTGGAAATGACGGCGCAGGTATTTGCGCATTTGGTAGGCAAACTTAAAGATAAAGGGCTGGATGATTTTTTGCATTTTTACAACCTTTTTGGCACTAACCTTAAACTCATAGAAGGCCTCAGTGCTCAACGTATAAACGCGATACAGCGGGCAATTGACTTAGGCGTAGAGTTGAACATACGGTATTATTCCGGCTCCGCGCAGGAAGTAACGGAAAGAAAAGTCAGCCCCAAGGAAATCCGCCAAGAAGGAAAATCCAAATACTTAGTCGGCTACTGCCACCTGCGTAAAGATGAGCGCACTTTTAAAATAAATGCCATACTTGATTTGGAGGTTGTTTAATTATGAACGCAAAAAAGAACACGAATGTGCACAAATTGCACACGAATACACACGAATTAAAGTCATGATTATTTATTTGTGTTAATTCGGTTTTTGATTCGTGGGAATTCGTGTTTACCCCGTTAGAAAGCCCCGCCATAAATGGCGGGGATGAAAGATATGAAAGTTTAATTCCTTATAGAAAGGGCGGAGTAAAAGCCTTGTCCTTTCTGACGGGGTTTACAATGTAACTATGCCTTATTTAATATATAAGTCATTTGATTGGAAGCAGGATGCCTGGGGAATCTTTGAAGCAATTAAGGACAAGCAAAATGTCTTTTTTTTAGACAGTTCTCTGCGCCGTCCGGCCTTAGGCCGGTATTCATTCTTAGGTTTTGATCCGTTTTATATCTTAAAGGCCAAAGGCCAAAAAGATTCGCTAAATCAGCTAAGGGAACTGCTTAAGCGCTACAAGTTAGTAAACCCAAAATTTCCTTTTTTAGGCGGGGCAGTCGGCTATCTGGCCTATGATTTCGGCTTAAGCTTAGAAAATATTGAAGAAAGAGCCAAGGATGACTTGGGTATTCCGGATGTATTTTTCGGGTTTTACGATACCATAATCGCGCTTGACCATTGGCAAAGAAAGTTGACTATTTTCTCCACCGGTTTTCCCGAAAGGTCTGGCCTTGCGGCAAAAAAGAGGGCTAAAGAGAGATTGAGGCAGGTGGTAGGGTTATTGCCGCAGGGCCGTAAACATATAGGTAAGATGATTCCTATCGGGCGGCCACAAGGGACCGCCCCTACAGCTAATTTCACCAAGGAGGGATATTTTGAGGCGGTAAATAAGGCCAAGGATTATATCCGTAAAGGCGACATCTATCAGGTTAATCTTTCTCAGAGATTTAGCGCGGAAACCGCCTTAAACAGTTTTGATTTGTATCAGAAACTGCGCCGGGCTTCACCCAGCGACTTCTCGGCTTACCTTGACTGCGGAGATTTTCAGATTATCAGCTCTTCCCCGGAGAGGTTCCTTAATTTTTACGGAAAAAAAGTTTCCACCCGGCCGATGAAGGGAACCCGGCCGCGGGGAATAAACCCTCAGGCGGACGCGCGCCATAAGCGGGATTTACTTCAAAGCCCTAAAGATAAGGCTGAACTGCTGATGATTGTGGATTTAATGCGCAATGACTTGGGCCGGGTCTGTAAATACGGCTCAATCAGGGTCAGCTCTATGCGCGAGCTTGAGGCCTATTCCACGGTTTACCAGACAACCGCCTCTATTGAAGGAGTTTTGCATCCAGATAAAGACCGGATTGACCTGCTCAAGGCCTGTTTTCCCGGCGGCTCAATTACCGGCTGCCCCAAAATCCGCTCCATGGAGATAATTGAAGAACTTGAGCCGACTAAACGGGCAATTTATACCGGTTCGCTGGGTTATTTTGGATTCAATAACACGATGAACCTGAATATCTTAATCCGCACAATTTTGAAAAAAAATGGTAAAATATATTTTCAAACCGGCGGCGGGATAGTGGCCGATTCGCGAGCCGAAAACGAATACCAGGAAACCCTCACCAAAGCCCAAGGCATCTTCAGCGCGTTAAAGGGTGTCTACCGGTAGACGGGTAAGCGTGCAGGGAGGGGGGAAGGAATAAATAGGTCAGAGTGAATTTAAGATGGTAGAATCGCGAGGTGAATAAAGATAATGCTAAAATAGACTTGGCCCTTATGGCAGAGATGACACCAGATTCTAAATGACATGGTTGAACAATGTGCATACTAATGCATAAAAGTCTTGACTAATGTGCAATTTAATGATAATAGTGTAATTATGAAAAGATATTTATATTCTCATATTAAAGCTGATTTGCTAAAGAAAATGATATTTATTACAGGCCCGCGTCAGGTTGGCAAGACTTATTTAGCAAAGCAGATAATGAAAGAGTATCATAAGCCGATATACCTTAATTATGACAATAGCGATGATGCCCTTGTTATTCAAAAGAGGCAGTGGCCTCTTTCGGCTGATCTTGTTGTCTTTGATGAGATTCACAAAATGAAGAAGTGGAAGATGTTTTTAAAGGGGACATTTGACACCAAGCCGCCTCATATGGCCATTCTGGTAACAGGCAGCGCCCGCCTTGATACATTCAGGCAAACCGGCGATTCGCTCGCGGGGCGCTATTTTCATTACCGCCTGCACCCTTTAACCGTGAAAGAAGCCTGTGAAAAAGAGGCTGTGGCGCGCGATGTGCTGGATCGCTTAATGATTGTCGGGGGTTTCCCTGAACCCTATCTTGCCCGGGATGTTCAGGATATTGAACGATGGCGGAATCAATATTATACCGACTTAGTGCGGGAAGATATTGTGGATTTTAGCCGTATTCACGAAGTACGCGCAATCCGGATGTTACTTGAACTTTTACGCTCGCGTGTCGGTTCGCCGCTTTCATATAGGGCGCTCGGGGAAGATTTGCAAATTGCTCCCAATACGGTCAGGAAATATGTAGCAATCTTAGAAAGTTTATATATTATCTTTTTAGTGCGGCCTTTTCATAGAAATATCGCCCGTGCCATTACCAAAGAACCGAAAGTGTATTTTTTTGATAGCGGCTGTGTTAAAGGAGACGATGGAATACGATTTGAAAATACGGTAGCGGTATCGTTACTGAAAAATGCCCATTATCATTGTGACGCCAGCGGCAAGCTTCAAGAACTTCATTATTTACGCGATAAAGAAAGCAGGGAGATTGATTTTGTCGTAGCGCGCGATGGCCGTATTCAGGAGGCGATAGAAGTTAAGTTAAGCGATTCCACCCCTTCAAAAAATCTTCACTATTTTAAGCAAAAATATCCTAATATCCACTATACCCAACTCGTTCTTAATTTACCTCAAGCCCGGGAAATTAATGGTATACGCGTAGAACCGGCCGCCAAGTGGTTGATGAATCTTGCCGTGTAAAAACTCTAACTCGCGAATCGGCAAAAAAGTGGGGTCAGAGCGGATTTAGGATGGCAGAATCGTGAGGGGGATGGAAGAATGCTTTAAAAATAGACCTGACCCCAAAAGGCGTGACCCCAAAAGGCGGGAGCGGGCATTTCTTGGACAATCCGTTTTATTATTTGGGCGGTTAAAACATTAAAAGTAGGAGTGTGAGATATGAATATCAAAAGAATAATTGCTAGAGAAGGTCTTGTAATCGTTATCCTGCTCGTAGTTTCCGGCGTAAGCTTAATGCTAAATGCTCTGCAATCAAGGAAGTTTGATAGCAAGGGCAATGTCTATCTCAAAGATGCTGATATTCAAAAATATGGTTTATTTATTCCACAAGAGGAGAAGCAATCATCTGGCTTTGAAATCTCAACAGCCATACCCGCAGACACATCATTATCAAGGAATGACTACATTGCGCTAGCGAAACAAGAACTATTAAATCGTAGTGGGTTCAATAATGTAGAATGGCATTTTTTCTCGTTTGACGCTTTAGAGAAAAGATTTGGGGCAACTGGTGGAGAAAAAGTTGATAGGTATTATAAGGAAAGGGAAGCAGTAGAGAAAGAAATGCGGGATTGGGGCGAAACACACTTGGCTTTAATGGCTGGTATTTCACTTAAACACTATGAAAATGCAACCAAACAAATAGGCGGCTTGAAACAAAAAATAAGCTTTTCTAGCGTTACATTTTTCTTTGCGCTCTTGGCTTACCCCTTCTATCTTCTTATTCGCTTCATTTGCTGGGCAATTAATATGCTAAAGAGCAAGAAAATAGACGGGGTCAGACCTCAACAATAGAAATTAACTTCTAAGGTTGAGGTCTGACCCCAAAAAGGGCTTGACAATCACGGAATTTGATAGTAAGATTATGGAGTTGCTGATTCCAAAAAAGGACTTATTATGGAGACAATGATACCAAGATTATTTACGCCTCCTCAGCAAAGTTTTTTTCTTTTCGGGCCCCGTGGAACGGGGAAATCAACATGGCTCAAGGCAACTATGCCGGATGCCATCTGGATTGATTTATTGGAAGCTGACCAGTTTCGCTCATACAGCGCAAGGCCCGAACGGCTTAGAGAGCGTGTGCTTGCTGAAACCGGAAAGAAAATCGTAGTCATTGATGAAATTCAAAAAGTCCCCGAATTATTAAGCGTAGTGCATTCCCTTATTGAAAAAAAACTTAAGCTTAGGTTTATCCTTACCGGCTCAAGCCCGCGAAAACTGAAGAAAACAGGAGCGGACTTGCTCGCGGGAAGAGTGATTAGGCAGGCGTTGCATCCTTTT
>Ga0208373_1003186_pt1 | contig 16486 bp, 13 predicted proteins | sample RifOxyC2_FD_184036 | JGI IMG/M metagenome (GOLD analysis project Ga0208373, IMG submission 184036) | Soil microbial communities from Rifle, Colorado - Rifle Oxygen_injection C2 (SPAdes) | ecosystem: Environmental > Terrestrial > Deep subsurface > Rock core/Sediment | place: Rifle, Colorado...
TAAGGCGTTCTTGGTTCCCTTTGTGATTCGACGGATGTCGGAGCGTTCCGGCGCTTCCTTGCGCCTCTCCTCATCGTTGCGTTCTTCGGCGAGCTGGTTCGTCGGCGGATTGGTTTTTGCTTCCGGTATTTTCCTCGCGCTTCGCTCACCACTTCTTCTTGCGGGGGAGGGAATCGGCCAAATCCTAGAGCTCCTACCCATTTCCGTGGGAGTTATTCTTGTCGGACTTGTGATGATGATTCTGCGACGCGACCTGCTTTCTCAGCTTGTCGGCTTCCTTGTCCTTGAAAACGGCATTGCGGCATTCTCGTTAAGCGCCTTAGGTGGAATCCCTGTAGCGATCGAGTTCGGTGTGTACTCGGCCGTGCTTATCGGCGCGATCCTCATGGCCACACTGAGCCAACGTGTTCAGGAATTGCTCGGCACACATGATACGTCTCACTTGAGTGAGTTGACCGACTAGTATGTCTCTATCTCTTCTCATTGGAATCCTTCTCCTCTCCTCCCTTGTTTGTCTACTCCCTCAGATGAGTGGACGCTCACTTCGTCTAGAAGGCCTGGTTGCGTCGTTTGTGGCGTTTGCGGGCGTGGCGTGGTTTATGAGCCCTGTCCTTCTTGGGCTTACACCGGACTGGCAGACGTCCTGGTGGGAGGTGACACGATTCTCTGCACTCATGGGTTTATTGGTAGTTTGGCTCTACGCCTGCGCCATGGTGGTGAGTTTTCACTATCTCGCCGTGGAAGAGCGCAAGGGGATTATCTCGCCACGCCAGGTGCGTTTATACATGGTGAGTGTGCCCGTATTTGTGCTGTCCATGTTAGTGGCTATCTTTGCCAACAACGTTGGGCTCCTCTGGGTTGCCCTTGAAGCCACAACGCTCTCCACAACACTGCTTGTCTCTTTCTACGGGAAGAAGTCCTCGATGGAGGCTGCGTGGAAGTACATCGTCCTGTGCTCGACGGGTATTGCTTTGGGGCTCTTCGGAATTCTGGTTTTGGGCTATGCCGGCTCGCAGGTTGGGTTGCATGAAGCTGAAGCGTTTCGATTAGGTCGGTTGATGGATGTCGCTCCCTTGATGAATCCAGGTATTGTGATGTGGGCGTTCGTATTTTTGTTTATCGGCTTTGGAACAAAGATTGGGTTTGTGCCGATGCACACATGGCTTCCAGATGCACACAGCAAAACTCCATCGCCTGTTTCAGCTCTGCTTTCAGGTATTTTGTTAAACGTCGCCTTTTTTACCTTATTGCGCTTCAAAAGTATTGTGGATCAAACTCTGGGGGCAGACAATTGGACGAATCAGTTCTTCCTTATCTTCGGTCTTCTTTCCGTGCTCCTTCCAGCGTTTATCCTTTTGATTCAGCGAAACTATAAACGGATGCTGGCGTATCACAGCGTGGAGCATATGGGGATCATGGGAGTCCTCGTTGGTCTTGGACCTGTGGGAATGGTGGGATTTACCGTGCATATGATCGGGCATGCCCTCGCGAAGTCCACGCTGTTCTTCGGGGCGGGTGAATTTTTGCAACGATTTGAGTCTACGAAGTTCCACCTCGTGCATGATGTCATGCGCCGAGCGCCTCGGACCGGTTTTCTTTTCTTGATCGCAGCCCTTTTCTTGATCGGTGTTCCTCCTTCTGGGTTATTTTTGAGTGAGTATGTGTTGGTGGGCGAGGGGTTAGGAACAAATCCTATCATCACCATCGTCGCGTTGCTGGGAATCACCATGGCCGCACTTGGATTGAGTCGACATTTGTTCGAACTTCTTTACCATCCAGTTGTTCCTGAAGAAAAGCAAGACGTTCCCGTTGAAACTTGGAATCTGACGCACACGGTTATGGCTGTGCAACTCACCGTGGCTCTGGTGTTTGGTCTCTGGATGCTTTCTGGTCAGGGCTGGTCTGTTATTTCGGCGATCAGTTCATCTCTCTCTTCTCTATGACATCCGAACAAATAAAAATATTGCTTCCATCTTCCACGACCCATCACGACGAAATTCGTTGTCACGTTGAGGCTTCTGAGTTTGCTCCTCTGATCGGGAAGCTTACCAAGGAGGCTGGGTTGCCACTTTCTCTGGTGTACGCTACAGATGATCGAAAAGTGACGAACACGTTTGGTGTTCATGCAGTATTGTCTCTAGATGAGGATGCCCATTGGTTGGTTGTCTCAACTTCTGTTAGATCAGAGAGTCCGAGCTATCCATCACTGACAGCATCGATCATGGCCGCGCATTGGTATGAGCGATACCTCCAAGATATGTTTGGGATTACCTCAGAGGGTCACCCAGATCCGCGCCGCCTGGTTCATCATGAAAATATTCCTGAAGGAACTCATCCTCTTCGAAAAGATTTCGCGTGGAATACCAAGCTCGATCACGCCCAGGTTCCGTACCAAATGCATCATGTTGAGGGAGAGGGGATTTACGAGATCCCTGTGGGACCGATCCACGCTGGGATCATCGAACCAGGACATTTCAGATTCAATGTAGCAGGAGAGCGTATTATCACTCTGGAAGGAAAGTTGTTCTTCACCCATAAAGGCGTCGAGAAACTTCTTGAAGGTAAGACGCCAGAGGAGGCGCTTCCGTTTATCGAGCGTCTCTCTGGTGACATGGCCGCATCCCTCGCACTCGCGTTTTGTCAGGCCGTAGAAAAAATTTCTGGGACAAAGGTTCCAGAGCGTGCACAGGCTCTGCGTGTTGCCCTGTGTGAACTCGAACGTCTCACGATGCATATTCATGACCTCGCCAACATTGCCGGTATGGGAACGGGATACAGCCTCATGGCGGCCAACGGTTTCCGTGTGAAGGAGCGTCTTATGAGACTCTCGCAAACACTCCTAGGGAATCGATTCTGGCGAGGAGCGGTCGTTCCGGGAGGCGTTACTCGTGACTGGACAAAAGAAGAATGCGCACTCGTAAAGGAAACAGCCACAGTCGCAGTCAAAGAAATGCAAGACCTGATAGGCATGGCCATGCAGTCAGATGGACTTCGAGAACGTTTAGAAACGACGGGGATACTCAAGCACGATGTAGCCATTGCCTACGGTGCCGTCGGGCTTCCAGCTCGTGCCTCTGGTGTGATGCGAGATGTTCGAGGCTCGCACCCCTATGCAGCATATCCTGAGCTTCCATGGAAGATGATCACAGCAACGGATGGAGATGTGTATGCTCGCTACCGATGTCGCGTGGATGAACTCGCTGTCTCTCTCGAAGTTCTGTTGGCGGCGCTTGAGATGTCTATTGGAGGAAGCGTTTCGGTGGAGGTGGCCCTCAAGGACGGGTCAGGGATTGGTGCCGTCGAATCCTGGCGCGGCGAAATTCTCACCGTCGTGCATCTCAAGGATGGAAAGATCGAGCGCTGCATGCCGCGTGATCCATCGTTCTGTAACTGGGCACTTTTTGGAGAGCTTGGGCCAGGCAATATCGTTCCGGACTTTCCTCTGTGCAATAAGTCGCTCAACCTGAGTTACTCAGGAACAGACATGTAAGGGGACTGTCCAGAAAGACTCGGTGTAAGCCGAGTCTTTTGAATTGAAAATCCCGGCCAGCGTCGAGCTGAGCTCGATGGCGTGGTCGGGATCGTGGTTGAGCGCGAGGCTCAGGGATGGCTGAGGACGACACGTAGCGTGACGTGCCGGCTCCTGGGGTTGCCCAGGATGATGCAGTCGCGGTGCTCAAGCCGCCGCAGCGTGTTCACCGGGACTGGTGAGATGGTGGCGCGTCCGGAGTGACGCACCCAGGTTGAGTTGGAGTGGTCGACCAGTGGCTTGAGAGCGGGGTGACCCTCATCCAGCTGGAGCACGGCGTGGAGCCGCGAGACGACTGGTCGCAGACTCGGCTGCAGATTTGCGAGGAGTTCACCCAGCTCGAGTTCCGGGTACACCTGAGGACATTGATTCAGGTCGAGGCGTCCGATGCGTACTGGCTTTCTCAGCCTTTCGATCGGGATGGCCGCGACGTAGGTCCCCTCGACGATCATCATGTCGTCGACTTCGATCACGTGCAAGGTGATCGTGGGGCCGACATGGACGAGTCCTCTCCTTACGCCTATAACGAGGAGCTGGTGAGCCTTCGGTCCTTCGACCGCGGGGTCGTCCAGGTTCACTCCGCAGTTGGGGCAAATGATTTGCCCATTGGGATATAGCTGTTCACAGCCAGGGCATGTAGTCATCAGTGCCTCCCTTGACCCTTGTCGGGATCGATGGTGAAGACCGTGCTGACCGACCCGTAGGCGAGCGTCGTTGCCTCGCGTCCCAGGTCGACCGAGTCGGCATCGGGGCGCAGCGAGGCGGTGTGGAGATCGTCCATCACCGTTGCAGTCGCTGCATCTCCACCGCGGCGGTAGAGGTCGGCGGCGCGGTCGAAGGCCCCGCTTTCCGCCTGCCTGGCCGCGGCGAGCATGAGCAGGACATTGCGGACCTGCTCATCCACAGGGGACTGATCGGTGGCGCTAGCCACGAAGATGATGGGCACTTCGATCGTGTGCTCGAAGCGCTGGCGCGTCGAGCGGCTCCGACCTCGGAAGGTGAGCAAGAGCACCTCGATCCTGCCCGGACGGGGCTGTGCGACCTCGATTTCGACCAGGTACTGCGCCCCTCGGTGGAGGTCCAGCGCTCCCGTTTGGTTCTTGAACCCGCGATCGCCCGTGATCTGGAGTTCGTGGATCTGGGGCATCATGCCCGTAGCCGAGATCAGAGTGACACCGCGAGCGGCGACTCCTTCAATCTCGAACCGATCGATTGCTGTGCCGCGCAGGAACGCGAGCTCGGCGAGCATGTGACCCTCGAGCGTCGCGACGTCCATGACGTGCTTGAGGAAGCTTCCGCCGCCGGCGCGGATGGCGACCTGCTGGAGCAGGCTCCAGTTGTAGTCGCTTCCCGTCCCGTAGATCGAAAACGGGATGTCTCGGGTGCGGGCCAGGTCTGCGAGCTGGACGAGTCGCGGGTGGTCCGTCTGCGGGGACGAGCTCTGACCGTCCGTGAACAGAATCACGCGGGCCAATGCTCCTGTCGCGACCGAGGGCGTCAAGGCAAGGTTGAGCCCGGCCGAGATATTGGTGGCTGCCTCCGGCTGCAGGTTCTGTACCGCCTTCTGGATTCGTTGGCGCGAGCCGGGATCCATCCACGTGACGGGAATGATGAGCCTTCCGTCGGTGCTGAACACGGACAAGAGGACGTAGTCGCGATCGCTCAGCTCCTCGAGCAGCCTGAGAATTGCCTGCTTAGTGACCTCGAGCTTGCTCACATCGCTCTTACCCGAAGGGTTTGCCATGGAGCCCGACACGTCGACGACGAGTCGCAGTTCCGTTGGGGGCATGATGTGCTGCGTTCGCGTGCTGGGCCGCGTCTCGATGAGAACTTGTACCCGGGTGGGTGCCTGTGCCAGGACATGTGTCCGGCCAAGTCGGATCACGACGTCCAGGAGGACGTCAGGTGAAAGGACGATCTTCATTTGTGGCTCCTTACCGTTGAAACGGTGCCCCTTGCTTATCTCAATTTGACCGAAACGTCAATCCTTTTGTCGTCGGGACGGACAATATTGAACCTGTATGTATGTGTTATGATAGGTTCGATTATGTCTGAAGATTTACTCTCAAAACTTAACGAACGGCAACGAGAGGCCGTGACTCACGTGGAGGGGCCGCTCATGATTGTGGCCGGCGCGGGGACGGGGAAAACAACCGTCGTGACGCATCGGATTGCCTGGCTCATTGATCAAGGGCATGCCAAACCTGAGGAGATTTTGGCGCTCACGTTTACGGATAAGGCGGCAGGGGAGATGGAGGAACGAGTCGATCGGTTGCTGCCGTATGGCTATGTAGATCTCCAAATCTCGACGTTTCACTCATTCGCGGAGAAACTATTGAAACAGTACGGCGCCGAGTTGGGACTCTCGCGAGATTTTCGAATCATGACCGAGCTTGATGCCTGGTTGCTTGCTCGCCAAAACTTCGATCGCTTTGAACTCAACTATTATCGGCCATTGGGGAATCCGACCAAGTACATCCGCTCATTGCTCACACATTTCTCGCGCGCAAAAGACGCCGGGTTAGATCCCGATGAGTACGGAAAATTTGTCGAAGGAAGAAAAGCAGATCTCGACTCCGCGCAAGCTGACGAGGCAACAACAAGTGAGATCGTAAGGCTTGAAGAATTGGCGCGAGCCTATGCCACGTATCAAGAGATCTTGCTTGAGAATGATGCGCTCGACTTTGGAGACTTGATGCTCTACACGTTGAAGCTTTTACGGACACGGCCCACCGTCCGTGACCAGATCCGTGCGCGGTTCAAGTTTGTCTTAGTTGATGAATTTCAGGATACGAACGACGCTCAGTATGAGATCGTAAAGCTCATCGTAGAACCTCGACGCAATCTCACTGTGGTTGGCGACGATGATCAGGCAATTTATCGGTTCCGTGGGGCATCTATGGCAAATATTGAAAAGTTTGAGAAAGACTTTGCTGATGCCAAACGTGTAGTTCTTACAAAAAACTATCGTTCGGCGCAAGAAATCCTCGACCGCGCTCATGCGTTCATTCAGCACAACAATCCCAATCGGCTGGAAGCGGCACAGGAACGTCAACTCTCAAAGAAGCTTGAGGCAGCCAACGAGTCGACCGCGCAGATTGAACACATTCATGCGCTTACCGCGACAGAAGAAGTGGCACGTGTTGTCGAACGCATTGTCTCTCTCAAGGCACAAGAAGGGATCGATTGGAGCGACTTTGCGATCCTTGTGCGTTCGAATGCTGGTGGCATGGATTTTGCTGTTGCGCTTGAGCGTCACAAAATTCCATATCAGTTTTTAGCGCTCTCCGGACTCTATACAAAACCTGCCGTGCTCGACCTCATGGCGTACCTGCGCGTTATCGACAGTCCATTTGATAGCCCGAGCTTTTATCGGCTGCTTACCAGTAAGATTGTTGGTGTAGGCGAGAGAAGTATTCTTGAATTGAACCAATGGACCCAGCAAAAAGGCAAGTCATTATTTGAAGCGTGTGAACAGGCTGGGTCGATCGCTGAGGTTCCCGTCGACGATCAACAAACGATTCATCGTCTCCTTGAGCAGCTTTCTGAATTTCAACGCTCGGCTCGCACACGACCGGTTGGTGAGCTGTTTGTGATCGTTGCGAAGGATTCTGGCTATCTTGAGTATCTCAATACGCTTTCCGAGCAGAAGAAACTCGACAGCTTCAGTTATCTTTCTCAATTCTACAAGCGTTTGAAATCATTTGAGCGACGTAGTGATCACCCGGTGCTTCATAATTTCTTGGCAGAGTTTGCTCATGAGCGAGACGCGGGGGAAGAAGGTTCGTTGTCTGTGGATCTCGAGTCAGGACCGGACATGGTACGGATTATGACCGTGCATGCGGCAAAGGGACTGGAATTTAAGCATGTGTTTGTTGTGAACTTGGTCGCGCAGCGGTTTCCAACCAACCAAAAAAGCGATGCCATTCCACTCCCGGAAGGACTTGGCTCCGCACCTGGCAACGATAAAGACGCCCATCTGGAGGAGGAGCGAAGACTGTTCTATGTCGCCATGACGCGCGCGAAACAAGGACTCTACTTCACCTCAGCAGAAGACTACGGGGGCGCCCGCGCACGCAAGCTCTCACGGTTTTTGCATGAGCTTGGATACGAGACTCCAGAGGCCGCTTGTGAGATCGTCAACCTTTTTGATGAAGATCAGGGGCCAAGAGCCGAAAGCCAAAAGTCTGTCACGTTCCCCATTCCCAAACAGTTTTCGTTCACTCAGCTGGCGGCGTTCAAAACTTGTCCGCTCCAGTACAAGTTTGCCCATGTCTTGAAAGTTCCGGTCATGGGGAAGTGGACGTTCTCCTACGGTAAGACCATGCACAACACACTCCAGAGATTTTTTACGCTGTGGTTGGAGCGAATGGGCTCACAACAGACATCGTTATTTCATGCGACTCCGTCTCTTGAGGAAAATCTCCCTGTGTCTTGGGACGAGCTGGTTGAGGCGTATCACGCCTGCTGGCAGGACAATTGGTTCATCAATGATCGACAACGTGAGGAGTATCGAGAGCAAGGGCTCAGTTCGCTGAAGGATTTTTACCGACACATTCCAGTATCCAGACCTGACCCCATTGGAGTGGAATTGCCTTTTAAAATGAAATTTGGGGATGTAGTTTTGAAGGGTCAGATTGATAGAATCGACCGTTTTGAGGATGGAATCGAGATTATCGACTACAAGACCGGTTCACCCAAGACAGAACTCTCTAAAGAAGATAAAGAGCAGCTATTGCTTTACCAGTTGGCGGCGCGGGATGTCCTTGGGCTCGTTCCAAAGCGACTGACCTATCACTATCTCACCGACAACAGTCAGCTATCATTTTTAGGTACCGACGATCAGCTCCTTGATTTGCAAGAGTCGATCGTTGAGCGTGTTGGAGCGATTCGTTCGTCGAAATTTGATCCAACTCCAGGGTTTCACTGTCAGTATTGTGACTTTGCTGATATCTGCGAGTTTCGTCAGTAGGGTATAATGGTTCTGCTATGGGCATATCCTCAATGCGTGATCTCCTCTCAGGTTCATCGTTTAATCGACCAGGCGTTCGACGATCCATTAATGCGGCCATGGTTGTTGAAGCAGCGAACCGCATTATTCCAGGATATCTCCCTGGAATGCAGGCGTTTGAGGTTGTGGCCATTTCGTTTAAGAATGGGTCGTTACGTCTACGTGTAAAAAGTGCGGCCGCCCGGCATGGCCTGGCTGGTATGGAAAAGGAACTCCTTGCAAAGCTCCGCCAAGAGTTTCCTTCAACCCCTATAGATCGCATCCAAACATTTCTTTCAAAGGAACCATCGCGCTATGAGCTTTCGTAGCTATCTCATTTTTATGACGCTTGCCACGCTTACGGCTTGGATTGCTTGGGCGGTGGTGATTCATGGGGTCGATCCGACTCGATCGGGATCTCTCGGTTTTTTCTTGTTTTACCTCACGTTTGTCATGGCACTCTTTGGAACGATTTCTCTTGTTGGACTCCTCGTTCGTCTTTGGCGGTCGCAATCAGAGCTCCCATCAAGAATGGCCATGCGCTCATTTCGTCAGGGCATTCTTTTCACAATGCTCTTCACGAGCTCACTTCTCTTGTTCTCGCAGGGATGGTTCCGTTGGTGGACGATGCTTTTAGTCATTCTGATCTTTGCGTTTGTTGAGTTGGCCTTCGTTTCCTCGCGTCATTCATGAACACTAAAACAGTCCAAGTGCAACCTTGCTGCCGTGATCGTGCCCTGGTAGAATCAGGAGGTTAAGCCCTCTTGTTTTTGTATGTTTAATAAGATCTTGGGAAGATTTTCAAAAGACCTTGGTATTGACCTTGGAACATCCAATACCCTCGTGTACTCCCGAGACGGAGGTATTGTCATTAACGAGCCTTCCATCGTCGCAGTGAATTTGCGCACGGACCAGATCCTCTCCGTGGGGAAGGACGCGAAGGACATGCTTGGAAAAACGCCGCCACACATTCAAATTACAAAACCACTCTCTAAGGGCGTCATTTCAGACTTTGAAGTGACCGAGAAGATGCTCAAATTTTTTATCGACAAGGTTCATGACGAGTCTTTTACGATTCTGCCACGACCCAGTGTGGTCATCGGTGTTCCTCTGGAAACAACAGAAGTCGAGCGGAAGGCCATCGAAGATGCGGCGCTATCTGCCGGAGCGAGAAAAGTACATCTCGTGGAGAATCCGCTTTTGGCTGCCCTTGGAGCACGCCTTCCACTTTCTGAATCTGTTGGAATGATGGTTGTTGATATCGGGGGTGGCACGACTGAGATCGCGGTGATGTCGCTTGCGGGTGTCGTGACATGGAAATCGTTGGACATTGCGGGAGAGGAGATGAACAAAAATATTATTCAATACGCTCGGGATACATTCAATCTTCTTTTGGGTGAACGGATTGCCGAGCGATTGAAGATGCGAATTGGAACAGCGATTGAGCCTGAGGAACCCCTTGAGATCGAGATGCGAGGACGCGATCTTCTTACCGGACTTCCGAAAGAGATTATCATAAACGACTCACAAGTCCGTGAGGCCCTCGCGCGCTCTGTTCGAACCATTGTTGAGAATATTAAGGCAACGATTGAAACAACTCCTCCTGAATTGGTGGCGGATATTTATGAGCGGGGGATCGTTCTTACAGGAGGAGGAGCACTCTTGCGTGGAATGGATACGCTCATTTCTCGACAGGCGGCGATTCCCGTGCGTGTCGCAGACGATCCATTAACCTGTGTGGTACGCGGAGCCGGACTTCTTCTGGAGGATCCACAGCTCCTCAAAGACATTTCGCTCCCGTCCGCAACGGAGGGCAGCATCATTTAGGCAACGCCTATGAAACCAAGCGCCACAGGAAGGAAGCGCTTTCGTCGTGGGATCGTTCTCGTGACCATGATTCTCCTTGCGATCTTTTTTTCCTTTCAGGGGCTGCTCACGACAGTGATGGGTCCCATTGCGGCGCCCCTTACCTCGTTTGGAACATGGATTTCTGAGAAGGCATTTTGGTGGCGTGAAGGTCAAACCATTTCTGCCCAAGCGCTTGCCGATCTGTATGAGGACCGTTTGCAGCTTGCGATCAACGCACAGGCATTTGAAGAACTGGAGGAAGAAAATGACCTTCTGAGGCAGGAACTCAATTTTGTAGAGCGCTCTGGCATGAATTATCTTTCTGCGCAGGTGCTCGCCAAAAGTGTTTCGCATTCAGTCAGTCGGTTCATTATTGATGTTGGGTCAGGAGAAGGTGCCAAACTTGGGGCGGCGGTTGTTTCTGGGGAAGGAATCTACGTGGGGAAAATTATTGAACTCGGTGAACACTCTGCGACGGTGAGTGCCCTCACAGATCCTACGCATTCCATCGCGGTGAGTCTTTTGAACAAGAGCCGTACGATCGGCGTTGCAACCGGTTCTGTTGGTGACCTTCTTCAGATCGATTTTATCCCGACAGACGAGGCGATTGCGGAGAATGATCTTGTTGTGACCTCCGGACTCGAGTCCTTCATTCCAAGTGGTCTGCTCGTAGGGGTCGTGAATACGGTCCAACAGGAGACAGGTTCTCCTTTTCAACAGGCGATCGTTGAACCACTCACAGACATCCGACGTCTTTCTGTTGTTCTTGTCCTTACTTCTTCGCAGACCCAACCATGATTCGTATTCTCCTGCATATTGTCTCACTCCTGCTCCTGCTCACCATTCAGGTAAGTTTCGTCTATGCACTTCCGTATCCACTTGATCGAATTCCATTCGTCCTGGTCGTTGTCGTGTATCTGTATCAGTATACAAACCGAACATCGTCTTGGTGGTGGCTTGTGTGCTATGGAGTCGTTCTTGATGTGCTCTCGATTTCTCATGCCCCCCTTGAGGTTCTCTCGTACACGTTGGTCACGGGAACTATGATGCTGTTGGTTGCCCACGTCTTCACCAACCGATCGTTCTACTCCATGGCAGCAACCTCGCTGATCTGTCTGGTCGTGCTCACGATTTCTGAGTTGTCTTTGTTGGGGCTTTCGCATGCATTCGCCTCTGATCCGTTTTTGTGGAAGTCTCTTCTCTTTGTAAACCTCTGGGCGTCATTTTTTTCCTGTTTTCTTTTGTTGTTTGTATTTCCGTTCCTGCGGAGAATTCGTCTCTTGGTGCAACGATTGGTTCTTGACCGAATCTAATTATGTTTGGGTTTAAGCGATCATCCTCTGACACCCTCTTCCGTCTCCAACAAGACGGCCGTTATGGCATGGTCGCTGGAGATACGTCGGATTCGGATTTAGAACAATTTTTAGCGCGCTCTCCTGATGAGCAGACACGCCAAAACCGCGGTCCCGTTCCGCTCTCGACGTCTGTAAGTCGTCGTCGTGTTCGTGTTGGACTGGGCCTTGTGCTCATGATCGCTGCGATTTTTTTTGGCCGTTCGGCTCAGTTACAGGTTGTGCAAGGTCAACACTATTCAACACTCTCCAGTCACAATAAAGAGCGAGCCGATCTTCTCCTTCCGGCTCGCGGGCTCGTGTACGATACGACAGGGGCTCCTCTTGCCTGGAACGAGCCGGCGTTTGTCCTCACCATGACTCAGGCAGATCTTCCCGATGGCGATGAACGGGTGGCACTTTTCGCACGGGTTGCAGACCTTATTGGTGTTCAACCAACCGACCTTGATTTGCTTTTGTCTCAATACAGCACACATCCGTTTGATCCGATTCCTATCGTGGACGACCTTCCCTATGAATCAGCCATTCGTTTGGCTATCGAAGTTTCGGATTTGCCTGGGTTTTCTCTGACGACGCGAACAAAGCGCATCTATGTTTCTTCGGTTCCATCGCTGTCCCATGTATTGGGATACACAGGATCGCTTAGTGAGGCGGACTTTGAAGCCCATGAAGGCGAGGGCTATCGTCTGATTGACTCTATTGGAAAAACCGGTCTTGAGCGTACGTATGAGACGCTTTTGCGAGGTGTTCCAGGCAAGCTTGTCTATGAGGTCAACGCCCTCGGAGAAAAATTGTCGATTCTTTCCAAAGAAGATCCGGTGCTTGGGTCCAATGTGACCCTGACCCTCAATGCCGAGTTTCAAAAATTTATCGAGACAGAACTTCAAGCAACCATTGATCGAGTAGGTGCCTCACGAGGGTCTGTGGTTGCTCTCGACCCTACAACAGGGGCAGTTCGTGCACTCGTGAGCCTTCCGACCTATGACGCAAATGAGTTCACGGATGGGATTTCTCAAGAGCGCTACACACGTTTGATAGAAAACGAGGATCAGCCACTGTTCTTTCGGGCCATCTCAGGCGAATTTCCCTCGGGGTCAACACTCAAGCCGGTGATTGCGTACGCGGCCATGGCGGAAGGAATTGTGGGGGAGCATACCTCCTTTGTGTCCACAGGAGGGCTGCGTATTGGTCAGTGGTTTTTTCCAGATTGGAAGGCGGGTGGGCATGGTGTGACCGATGCGCGCAAGGCTCTTTCTGAATCAGTGAATACGTATTTTTATATCATCGGTGGGGGATTCGACACGGTGACCGGGTTGGGAGTTGAACGTATCACAGACTATGCAAAAAGGTTTGGCTTTGGAGCGACAACGGGGATTGATCTTCCAAATGAGGCCGATGGATTTCTTCCATCAAAAGAGTGGAAGCAGGACGTAAAGGGGGAGAGATGGTATGTTGGAGATACGTACCACCTTGCGATTGGTCAAGGGGATTTCCTCACGACCCCATTGCAGATGGCTGTTGCGACCGCTGTAGTAGCGAATGGGGGAGCGAAAGTGACGCCCTATGTTGTCGAGCAAGCAGATGGATTTGGGGCAGATCTTGTGGAGCACATCACGCCGACAGACATCGAGGGACTGGACGCCTATGCGATGTCCGTTGTGCGACAAGGGATGCGACAAACGGTCACAACGGGTTCCGCGAGGTCACTGAGCACGCTTTCAGAAGCGGTTGCGGGAAAGACGGGTACGGCACAAACGCCCGGTGACAAACCATATCATTCTTGGTTTACCGGGTTCGGTCCCTATGAGGATCCAACCATCACGCTCGTTGTCCTTGTTGAAGAGGGCGGAGAAAGCACGGATGCAGCCGTTCCACTGGCTCGCCAAATTTTAGACTGGTGGTTTACCTATGGTGACTAACAGAAAAAAACAATTCCTCATTTTCCTTTTCGTTTTTTTTGGAGTGCTATTTGCATTTCAGATCTTTGCTCAAGAGGGGTTTACGGCCCGGGAGGTTGAGGCAACCATTACCCATATGAAGTCTGTCGAAGAACTCGCGGGAGGGGTACGTCAGTATACGTTCAACGCACAAACTCCCTATGGAGAGGACCTCTTCGTTGAGACCGTTGATTCGTTTGTGGCGGGTGTCGGATTTGACCTGAAGGTTGGTGACCAGGTGAATCTCCGTTTGATCGATGTGGACGGGGGTGTTGAGGTGTACCTCGACGATGTTCAGCGTGAGACAGGCATCTGGTGGATCATAGGATTTTTTGTTGCTATCACACTCGGGATAGGCTTGCTTCGAGGATTCTTGTCGCTTGTTGGTCTTGCGGTGACCGTTGTGATTCTCGTGCTGGGATTGTTCCCTGCGATCCTCTCGGGCACAGATCCGGTTTTCGCAACGGTGACAGCCTCAGCCATTATCCTCGGAGTGAACATGCACCTTTCACATGGTTTCAAGCAACAGACCTTCTACGCGTATATCAGCACCCTGTGCGGACTGGGTCTCGTGTTGGTTTTTACACGCGTCTTTCTTGCCGTCGCTCGACTCTCCGGTCTTGCTTCTGAAGAGGGAGCCCTTCTGTTTTGGGAACTCGACCCGGTTCAGATTCCGGTTGGTATCTTGGCAGCGGGAATTATTCTCGGAGCTGTCGGTGTGTTGGATGACATCGCCATTACACAGTCGGAAATTGTCTCAGAGTTGCTGCTTGCCAATCCCCACGTCACGCGAAAAGAGCTATTCACAAAAGCAATGCGTATTGGACGTCACCATATTGCCTCGGCTGTAAATACGCTTATCCTTGTGTATGCAGGCGCAGCCCTTCCCGCCTTCCTTCTGTTTATGAATCAATTCGGCGGCTATCAAGAATTTCTACAGAATGAAATCGTCGCCGAGGAAGTGGTGCGTACGCTCGCAGGGACGTGTGCTCTCGTCCTTTTGGTTCCATTAAGCACCTGGTTTGCAACGTTGAACCCTCAAGTGGTTGACGACGGGGTTGACATGGCGGCGAAGCGCGCGTAGCCTAGGAGAACCACTCGAGGTCCTTCCTCGGGTGGTCATTATTTGTAAAATATATGCCCACCTATTTATCAGCAGATGCCCTTGAAAGAATGAAGATCGAACTCGAAGGTCGAAAGAAAGAGATGCGACGAGAAATCGCGGAGAAGATTCTTCATGCAAAGGAGATGGGTGACCTCTCCGAAAATTTTGAATACCAAACAGCTAAGGAAGAGCAGGAGCTTAACGAAACTCGCATTGTTGAGCTTGAAGATATGCTCCACGACGTCGTTCTTGTTGAGGACACCACTGGTGCCGAGGAGATTGCTTTGGGAACAACCTTTCTCGTTGAAACAGAAGGAAAGAAAAAGACATTCTCGTTGGTCGGTTCTAACGAAGCAAACCCTTTAGAAGGGAAGATTAGCAATGAATCTCCCATCGGTCTCGCGTTTTTGGGAGCAAAGCCAGGCGACAAGATTGAGTTTCAAGCCCCTTCAGGAACGATTGCTTACCGAATTCTGGAGATTCATTAACTTTGACAATTAGACCTTGTGTAGACTAAAATACAGCATATTTTGCTGTATTTTTATATTGGGTGAACATTATTGATCTATGATGCAAGAAGAACAAGATCGACTCGGTCGCCTAGAAAAGCTCCGTCAATCTGGAGTGGATCCGTATCCCACAAAGGGAAATCGAACATCGATAATTCAAGAATTTTTGGATCAGTTTGATGCACTTCAGAGTTCATCAGGTTCAGTAACTCTTGTCGGCCGTTTGCGACTCCTACGTCCCCATGGGGGGCTCACGTTCGGACAGATTCAAGATGAAAGTGGCCTCGTCCAAATTGCCTTTAAGAAAGATCATCTCGCGGACACCTATGAACAGATCCAAGACACGATCGATATCGGCGACTTTCTCGAGGTAAGCGGAACGGCATTCACCACAAAGAAAGGGGAGAGGTCCGTTGATGTTGCAGCGTTTCGGATTCTCACTAAGACACTCCTTCCGCTTCCAGAAAAATGGCATGGCGTGAGCGATGTTGAGACACGGTTCCGCAAGCGCTACCTTGATCTCATTATGAACGAGGATGTTCGCAAGACGCTGCGAACTCGATCGAAGATTATTTCCGCGATCCGATCGCTTTTGGATAGCCGTGGATTTCTCGAGGTTGAGACACCAACCCTCCAGCCTGTGTATGGCGGTGGCTTTGCTCGGCCGTTTGTCACGCATCACAATGCGCTGGATGCGGATTTCTATCTTCGCATTTCGGATGAGATGTACTTGAAGCGTCTGCTCGTGGGTGGATTTGAAAAAGTCTACGAAATTACGAAAGTGTTCCGCAACGAAGGGATCGATCGTGACCACAATCCAGAGTTCACGATGTTCGAGGCGCAGATTGCCTATGAGAATTACGAGTACGGGATGGATATTTTTGAAGAGATTTTTGAGCACGCCGCAAAACAGGCAACGGGTTCAACCACGGTCCAGCACGGTGACTTCACGGTTGAGCTTGCTCGACCGTGGAAGCGGATGAAATTGATTGATGCGGTTGAGGAAGTGGGTGGTGTTCCAGCGGCGACCTGGTCTGATTTTTCTTCGGCGATGAGTCTTATGGATACAAAGCTGCCAAAAGCAAAGCGTGGTGAACTGAAGCGGATCACCTCGGTGGGCGAACTTCTTGCGTTTGCCTTTGAGGAACTCGTGGAGGAAAAGTTGATCCAACCGACGATCATCTACGATTATCCAGTCGAAGTCTCACCACTCGCA
>Ga0208373_1003187_pt1 | contig 16484 bp, 14 predicted proteins | sample RifOxyC2_FD_184036 | JGI IMG/M metagenome (GOLD analysis project Ga0208373, IMG submission 184036) | Soil microbial communities from Rifle, Colorado - Rifle Oxygen_injection C2 (SPAdes) | ecosystem: Environmental > Terrestrial > Deep subsurface > Rock core/Sediment | place: Rifle, Colorado...
GGGGCGAGCCTCGCCCTTGTGGGCGGGAGGATATCAGCGTTGAGATTCCGCCTGAATCGCGGGCTGATGAAGGCGAAATCCTGATGGGCGCTCAGGGCCCGCACAAGAAGTTCGACCTCTATTCCAATGTCGAGGAATTGGCTCCGGACATCATCCACGAGGCCAGGATTATGGAGCATAGCCCGCTCTCGACCAAGCTCTTCCTGAAACTCCCGCCGCCGACACTGGATGATATCATCAGCGACCTGGAGCGCGTCTATCGCGCCCTGCACAAACTGGGCATTGACCATATCCAGACCGGCTTGGCCAATCTCAAGAACATCGGCGGATTCCTGCGTGAGCATAACTGGGAAGTCACCGTAACGCTCGGCAAGCGCAACGGCACCACTGAACTGGTCCAACTGGAAGGCGGAGACACCTCCAAGACCAATTACGGCGTGGCCGTGGATATCGGCACCACGACCGTCGTGACCCATCTGGTGGATTTGGTCAGCGAGCAGACCATCTGCTCCATGGGCGCGTTCAACAAACAGATTACCTACGGCGATGACATCATCTCCAGAATTATATTCGCCTCCGAAGTGAAACGGAGTCCCGATGGCCATCGGGGTGAGAAAACCGGCCTGGAAAAACTCCATCAGGCCGTGATTGACAATATCAACTCCCTGATTCAGGGCTGTATTGCGGATTGTTGTAATAAAAATAAGCATATTAAATTAGAGGACATCACCTGCGTGCTCTGCGCCGGCAATCCGACCATGACCCATCTCCTGCTCAACATCGACCCGGGCTACCTGCGCAAGGAGCCCTATGTGCCGACCACCAACGAGATGCCGGTGATTCGGGCGGCTGAGGCCGGCATCAAGATAAATCCGCGCGGCTTGTTGGCCTGCGCCCCGGGCGTGTCCAGTTACATCGGGGCTGATATCACGGCCGGACTGCTGGTCTCTGATTTAACTGAACGCCCTGAAGTTTCCATGTATATTGATATGGGCACCAACGGCGAGATTGTGCTGGGCAACCAGGACTGGCTGACCTGTTGCGCCTGTTCGGTCGGCCCGGCCTTTGAAGGTAGCGGCATCAGATGCGGCACCCGGGCTATTAAGGGCGCCATCCAGAAGGTCAAAATCCCTGACCCGGCTAAGCCGGCTAAGCCGGAGACCATCGGAGACACAACACCTAATGGCATCTGTGGTTCGGGACTGATTGAATTAATCTCCGAGATGCTCAACGCCGGGATTATCAATAAAGCTGGCAAAATCCAATTACCTGCATCTCGTATCGTGAATCCTGCATCCCGAATCATTCGGGAAGGCTCTGAAGGTTTAGAATATGTGGTGGTTTCCGCAGATAAAAGTGCTACCAACCGAGATATTATCATTACCCAGGCGGACATAGACCATCTCATCCGCTCCAAGGCCGCGGTCTATGCCGGAATCTCCACGCTCCTCAAGAGGATGGGCTATACGGTCAAAGACGTGAGTAAGTTTTATATTGCCGGCGGATTCGGCAGTCACTTGGACATCGCCAAGGCCATTACTATCGGCTTATTGCCTAATGCCCCGCTGGACAGATTCAGTTATATCGGCAACGGGTCAGTCGAGGGCGCGCGGATGATACTGCTATCGTATATCGCCATGGCCAAGGCGCGCCAGGTGGCCGACAAGATGACCTACATTGAACTCTCTACGGATAATACCTTTACCGAGGAATTTATCTCGGCCATGTTCTTACCACACACGGATTTATCTTTATTCTCAAGATAGAATAAGGTAAAATGAGGTGAAAAGTGCTTCTATAGTGACTGGCAGTTAGAGCGCAGCGAGTTATTGCCAGTTATCCCGATAGTATTTATCGGGGCTACCTCACACTGATTTAAGTTTATTTGCTGGTCGTTAAAAACCTATTTAAGAGAAATGGGGTGCTGCGAATTATTACTGGCTGTTAGGCCTTAGAAGTTTACCCTGAGTATAGCGAAGGGTTACAGCCAGTTACCCCGGCAGTTTTTGCCGGGGTTACCGCATACAGATTTAAGTTTATTCGGGAAATAGAAAAATTAACTCCGCCCCAGCGAGTATAAGGAGGCATTTATATGATTGATTACCGACCCGCAGAAAACCAATCTCTCTTAGACAAGGGCATTGCCTTAAGTCACCAGAAGGCGTTTGACCAGGCCCTGGTCGTGTTCCAGAAAGTAGTGGCGATTAAACCCGATTTTGCCGTGGCCCATTATAACATCGGCAATACCTATGCCTACCTGAACAAACTGGATGAGGCCATTGCTTCTTACCATAAGGCCATCCAAATTGGCGGACTGGATGAAGACGCGGCGCTGGCCTGGTATAACCTGGGCAATATCTATTTCCGTAAGGCAGACCTGCCCAAGTCCATCAATGCCTACCGAACCGCTATATCCATTAACCCGGCTCTGGCAATGGCGTATAACAATCTCGGGTCGGTTCTGACCGAACAGCCGGATAAGCCGAGCCATCGTGAAGCCATTAAGGTGCTGGAAAACGCCCTGAGACTAAAAGCCGATGATATTGATTCCCTGAATAATTTAGGCATTGCTTATGCGCTGCTGGATAAGGCGGATAAAGCAATGACATTCTTTAATAAAGCCCTGAAGGTCAATCCGCGAGACACCAAGGCGTATATCAACGGCGCCAAAACCCTGTCGTTAAAGGGCCAGAACAATAAAGCCATCGCCTTGCTCAATAAGGCCGTCAAGATTGCGCCGAATGATCCCATCGCACATTACAACTTGGGCTGTGATTTATCCAAGGCGGGTAAATACGATCAAGCCATAGCCGCCTATCTTAAGGCGCTTCAACTCCAACCCGATGACTTCAACTGCCTTTATAACTTAGCCGGCGATTATCTCAAGACGAAAAACTATGCCCAAGCAATAGAAACATTCAAGAATGCCATTAAAGCAAATCCGGCGCATCCATCCGGTTATTTTAATCTGGCTCACGCATTTGAAGAGAGTGGCGACCTTGACAATGCCATTGCCACCTATAAGAAAGCCATAGAAGTAAAGCCGGACCATTCGGACGGCTATTATAATCTCAGCAACACCTACAGGAAACAAGGCAGGTTGAACGAAGCAATAAAACCGATGGAAACGGCGTTGTTAATCTATCAAAAGAACAAGAACCATTTCAAGGTGGCGCATTGCTATTTCCATTTAGGCGGTATTTACATCGGGATGTCCGAGCGCAAAAAGGCATTACAGATGCATCTCAAATCCCTGAACATAGCCCGGAAACTCAAAGAGAAAGGCCTGACCGCGGCCAATTACTCCATGCTCATCGGACTCTACGGCCAACTCAATGACACCAAGAAATCCCGGCAGATGGCAAAGGAGTTTCTGAAACTGGTGAAATAAAGGAGTTAATGAATGAATCAAATTACTAAATTAACGTATTCGGGATTACTGAATCGTGTTTCCACGCTGTTGCAGGAGGCGCGCCGGAAAACAGTCCACCAAATAAATACGGTAATCACCGAGACCTACTGGCATATCGGCCAGCTTATTGTAGAAGAAGAACAAAAAGGCAAAGAGCGGGCTGATTACGGTGCGCATCTAATTAAGCAATTATCCGGTGATTTAACCAAAAGATTCGGCAAGGGGTTCACCTCGGTAAACATTTGGAATATGCGGCAATTCTATTTAATCTATCCAAAACTGCACGCACTGCGTGCAGAACCCCGGGATAAAAAACTCTACGCACTGCGTAGAGAATTAACCTGGACGCACTTCAGGATTTTAATGCGTCTGGATGATGAATCTGCCCGCGAGTTTTATGAAATAGAAACGGCCAAGAATAATTGGTCGTCGCGGGAATTAGACCGGCAGATAAACTCCCTGCTCTTTGAGCGGCTGTCATTGAGCAAGAATAAGAAAAAGGTATTATCGCTGGCTCAAAAGGGACAGGTGATTGCCAGGCCGGAGGATGTGGTCAAAGACCCCTATGTCCTGGAATTCTTAGGCATACCCGAAAAGAGTTATTACACCGAAAACCAGTTAGAGCAGAAACTCACCGACCACCTGCAGGAATTCATCCTGGAATTAGGCAAGGGATTCACCTTCGTGGCGCGGCAAAAGCGGATTACTATTGACCACGAGCACTATTACATTGACCTGGTTTTCTATCACCGGATATTGCGGTGCCTGGTCCTGATTGACCTGAAAATAGGCGCGCTGGCCCATTCCGATGTCGGCCAGATGAATTTCTATCTCAATTATATCAAGGACAAGGAAATGATGGCAAATGAAAACCCGCCCATCGGCCTGATTCTCTGCACCGAACGGGCCAAAGGCAATGTCTTTGTGGAATACGCCCTGGGCGGCATAACCAACAAGATATTCGTCTCCAAATATAAACTCTACCTGCCGACCAAGAACCAGTTGGAGGCGGAGATAAGAAAAGAGATAAGATAATCGCCGGCCGGGACTGGACCGCGAGAGAGTGAGACAACGGGATTTAACGGATTAAGCGGAATTGTAAGAAAACCAAGAGAAAGAGGAACACGAATAGCACGAATGGAGCGAATACCACGAATAATATAATAAATCTATAGTCTGTCGGGACTACCCCGCGAGGAATAGATTGCGGATTGCCGGGTTATAGAAATTGGAGGCCGTTATGAAAAATATACTTATAGAAGCATCTATAGAAACCCTTAAGGAGACGATACGGCTTAAACCTAACTTTGCCGAGGCGCATTGCAGTCTTGGTCTTATATATAGTAAGACAGGCGATTATCAGAACGCCATAGCATGCTTCAAAACGGCGATTCGGCTTAAACCTGACTATGCCGATGCGCACTGTAACCTTGGTTTTGTCTATGAGAAAACAGGAGATTATCAGGCCGCCATAGAATGCTTTGAAAAGACGAAACGGATTCAACCTGACTATGTCGATGCGCACTGTGGTTTTGGTCTTATCTATGGGAATACAGGCGACCATCAGAAAGAGATAGAATGTTTCAAAGAAGCGATTCGGCTTAAACCTGATTATGCCATAGCGCACTATAATCTTGGCGTGGCGTATTGGAAAACAGGCGACTATCAGGCAGAGATGGCCTGCTATAAAGAAGCGATTCGGCTTAAACCTGACTATGTCTTGGCGCACCTCGGTCTTGGTATGGCCTATGGGAAAGCAGGCGACCTCCGGGCAGCTCTGGCCTGCCTCAAAGAAGCGGCTCGGCTTGAACCGGACGATGCCGAGGCGCTCTGTAATCTTGGCCGTATGTATGGTGAGGCGGGCGAATACCAAAAAGCCATGGAATACTTTGAAAAGACCATTCGGCTTAAACCGGCCTATGCCGAAGCGCACAATAATCTGGGCTTTATGTATGGGAAAATAGGCGAGCATCAGAAGGCCATAGAATGTTATGAAGAGGCGATTTATATCGACCCGGAGCTGGCTATAGCCCACTATAATCTGGGCGTGGCCTATGAAGCCATTGGCGAGCCGCAGAAGGCGCTGGCCTGTTACAAAGAAGCGCTCCGGATTCAGCCGGACTATCCCGAGGCGCGCGATAAACTTGGCAAATCAGGTAAGGTATCGCCGGATTAACAGGCAGATGGCCAAGGAGTTGGAGGAGTTACTAAGGTGAAGAAGTTCGGAAATACTGAACAAAGGCTTTTGGAGAAATGGAAGAATGAATGTTTGGATGTCTCTAAACTCGAAGCGCTCGACCCAGATAAACTTTCTCCAGAACAAATAGAGCGTGAATTCCAAGCGTTTTCTCAAGCAGTAGCAAGTAAGCAGAAACAGTTGTTAATAAATATGGGAGCCAAAAATAATAAATCTGATGATGCCGAGACATACTATGGACTTGGGCTTGCCTACGCAAAGTCAGAGGATTACGAGAAAGCAATAGAATCGTTCAAACAAGTCATTCGTATCAATCCTGATTATGCCGAGGTACACTGTCTCCTTGGACTTGTCTACGCAGAGTCAGGGGATTACGAGAAGGCAATAGAAGCATACAAACAAGCCATTCATATCAAGTATGATGATGCCGAGGTACATAATGTTCTTGGGTATGCCTATGTAAAGTCAGGGAATTACGAGAAGGCAATAGAAGCATACAAAGAAGCCATTCGTATCAATCCTAATTTAGCCGCGGCACATAATATTCTTGGGTATGCCTACATTGCAGTGAGTGACCGCAGTAGTGCCTTAGAAGAATATAAGATTCTGAAAGATTTAGATAAAGAACTTGCCAATAAATTATTTGATCGAATAAATGAACCAATAAATAAAAATACTGAGTCTGCAGATATCACAGAAACGCCTTCCTATAGTGCATATAACGATAAAATCATACTGGCATGCCCTAATACAGATTGTAAACAAAAATTAAGAATACCTAATATAGCAGGTTCACTCCAAATTACCTGTCCTAAATGTAAATCTTCATTTAGCTATCCAGCGAAATGTGAACCGCCTCCCTATAGTTCTTGCGCTTACTTAGATATAGAAACTACTGGCTTCAGACCCTCAAATGGTGATATAACGGTGATAGGTATATATCTTGAAAAAGGTGGGAGGAAAGAATTTGTATCGTTAATTGATAATGACATAAATCCTATAAGACTTGGTGAGATATTCAAAGGTATAGATTTAATATATACTTATAATGGTTCTACCTTCGACTTACCCTTTATTCAGGCAAAATTAGGACTGGACATTACGAGATGTTGTAAACATATAGATTTAATGAAGGAATGCCATGAAAGAGGGATTTACGGAGGGCTTAAAGAAACCGAAAGGAAGTTTGGTATTACTAGAAAGTGGGATGTGCATGGTCGGGAAGCTGTTGCATTATGGTATAAATATAAATATGAGGGGAACAAAGAGGCGCTGAATACTTTGTTGGAATATAATAAAGAAGACGTTGTAAATTTGAGCCAAATAAAACGGAAATTGGCTGAGATGCGACCTAATGCGGAAATCCCAAAACACCAAAAGGATTATAGTCCAACAAAATGCGTAGACGAAAGCAAGCGTTCTTATGATACTGTTATTACTACCCCTAAACATACCAGAGTTGCCTCAAGTCCTCAAAAAGAACTACAACAAGATGTTAAACCCGAAATGTGGCATGAAGAGCATCCGGTGGCGGACACAGTTGGATGCCTTCTTATTGTAATATTAGTGTTTGTGGTGGTGTGCGTGATCGCTGCTCTGCTCAAGTAAATTATTTTGATAATACAGGAGACACTATACTGGACTATTATGAATTAGATAAGATGCCCCCCGAATTAAGAAAGTATTATGTCATCAAATTTAAGAGGAGAAAATAATGAGAATAGATATAGCAGAGAGTATAAATAAAATTACTTTCCCAGACCACATCTGGGAATGGATAGATGTTCTTGGCGATGTGATAGCAACAACTCAGGAAGAAGCTCTAAAACACGAGGACTTCCTTGCGAACACAGATTTTAAGAAGCTTTTAGTCGTTTCTTTGAACAAAGAGATTAGTACCCTAAATGCCATCTATTTGCTTTTACGATGCGAATGGATTCATCAAGCAGCGGCCCAAGCTCGAATTTTCTGCGAGGGCGTTATTACGCTAAAATATATTACACAAGATTCAAATAGCCGTGCCAAATCTTTCAATGAATATAGTAAAATAGAAACCTACGAAAGGATATTAGCATTGCTTGAATGGGAACGAGATAAAGCTATCCCCACCATTGTTAAGCAAATAGAAAACCTTCGGATAGAACTTGAGCCGGAATATACTAAACTAAAAGTCCTATATCAATATATGGGACATAATGGGAAACAACGACCATTCCGTAACTGGTGTAACAAAACTATGCCACAGCAAGCAGAAGAATGTGGAAAGGATATTGAAAAACTCTATTCATTGGTGTACAAGCAAATGAGCGCATATATCCATGGGTCAGCGTGGTCACTACGTAGACAATTAAGTTATTCTCGAAAGAATTATAAAGAAGATGTGGTATTAGTTGATATTGCTACGGTTGTTAGAACAACCATTGTAATTTGGTTAGAATTGGTTAAATTCTGTGACAGTCAATTAGGGTGGAAATTTTCCTATCCAGCTCAATTAATTATAAATAAGCTAGAAACTCTTGATATTAAATATCTGACTGAAAAACAAAATTACACCGATACGATACCCGACTCTAAATAAAAATAATTATGTCCTCTAAAGACAACATCGATAATAATTGCCTACACGAAATCAAACAGCAATTAGCCCACCTGACCGGGATGTTTGAGCAGTTCCTGTCCGGCGTAAAGGGCCCGGCCCCGATGTTGTCCGGCCCGCCTGACCTGATGTCAAGTCGGGCAAGCATCAAGGCCCCCAAATTCCCTCTGCCCCAGGGCGCGACCTTCACGGATATTATCGCTCGGATGGTTGATTACTACGTGCTTATCTCTGTCAAGGGCAAAGGCGGCAAGCCCCAACGGATTAATTTCGTGGAACTGGACTGCAATGATAAACGCAAGAAAGGACGCCTCATCCCGGACAGCCATTGGCGGCTCCTGCAACGGCTGGCCGAGCACGACGGGATTCTCACCTGGCAAAAATCCGGGTTTAAGGGCGTTTCCAAACAAGACGCCTACAATACCTTTGAAGACGGCTTCCAACTTGAACATACGGATTGCTATACCGGCAAGGACATGACCCGGATAAAGAATCTGGTTTACGGCCTGCGCAAGAAGTTACAGGCATTCTTCGGCCTGAGCGACGACCCGTTTTACCGCTATGACGAGGTCCATTGCTACAAGACCAAGTTTGACATAAGCAAATACGACCCAACTTATTTCGGCCCAAAATCAGAAAGGGATGAAGAAGACGAGAACGAGAATAAAGAAAGATAGAAATAATACTACGGTGTTACTTATCCGAAATATTCTGGAATTGACAAAGAATCGTGCAGATAACCCGTTCAGTTAGATAGCCAAAGCTGCCCTTATGCATTACCCTGCGTTGAAAAAGAGCCGATTCAGATGGCTTACCGTTACATTTAAACCCGATTATTTTAGCAGCCAATCCATAATCAGATAACGGATTAATGCTGACACATTCGGCATGAGCGCCGTTTAATTTACCTAAATAGTAGTTGTTTCTATTTTCCGAATCAAATTTCTGTTTCGGGAAAGGCGGCTTGCGGCATTCATAATAAACCTTTTCGCCTTTAAGTATTGCATTTACCTGCACCTGTTTTCTTGCCTTACCAAGAATGTTGTGGTGAATATTCATCTGGGAATGATTAATAGGAAATAGATTTAATCTTGCCTTCTACCAGTAATTCGCCGCAAACCTGGCAGACCAACTCAAGGTCAAGATTTAATTCGTCGGTAATATCTATCTGGTCAAGATTAGGTTTCTTATCAAGTAAATTACGTATTGCATTCTTAGCCGGTTCGTTCGGGTTCCATAAAGAGCCGAAATCCGAGTCAATAGCAGACATTTTTTGCTTTGATTCCTGAAACCATTTTGCCAACCGGTTTGTCTTTTTTACTAATTTAGCTATTTCTGTCATTCAAAATACCTTTTAGTGGTCAGTTTTTGCTCTATTTAATTCATCCTTTAATTTCCAGACCTCATTTTTATACCTGGATAATTCGGCCTCTAAACCGTTTAGCATTTTCCTTAACGCATCCTTTTCTTCTTTTATTTGAGTATACTTTCTCTGCCATTCCTTTAAGTAATCTAATAAAACATCTTTTGTTAATTCAAATTCTTTTCTTGTTTGCGCCTGTTTATCTGCCTGATAAACATTACCAATTGCACTGGCAATAAGGGCCCATGGTAGTATGTCGCTGTTTTTTTTTCTTGGCATATGATATTTATCTATAATATCCGCTTTGCTTTGTCAAGACAAATATCTTTATTATACCCCCACCTCCCCACTCGTCCCCACTACCTCCCTAAGGGTAGGGGACACCCCCCTTACCATAAGAGGACACCCCCGGTATCTATATAGGACACCCACCATATCTATAGGCGACACCCACTATATCCATAGAGGATACCCGGTATATCTATATGGGACGCCCAGCGTATCTATTAAGGACACCCGGTATGCCTGTAGAGGACACCGGATATGCCTATTGAAGACAGCCTGCATGGGTATTGATGACACCCCTTATAAGCATTGAGGACGCCTGGTATATCACATAAGGACACCCGGTATATCATATAGCCGCACCCCCGGTATCTATTAATGACACCCCCGGTATCATTAGAGGACATCCCCTGTATGGCTTAATCACACTCCCGGTAATCTATCAGGCAAAATAGGCCTGAGGTCAACCCCGTTAGAGATGACGGTCACCCTTAATATCGCTTGCAGAGTCTTTTATATTATTCCCGGATGGCGACCTATCTCTAACGGGGTCAAAAATGACCGGTGCAAACAACGAGAATCCAAAAATTTATTAAAAGATTTATTTGTCCCATCCGCCCAATTCCCAAGCGGTTATTCCAATTCCCTTAAAATCCTCAAAATAATCCCATCCGGTCCGGTCAAAAGTGACCTTTAAACCCCTGTCGGGACAGCACTGGTAAGACGTCCCGGACAGGAGACTAGGTGACCGCAGTCCGGCCCAACTTTGCCGGAATGGGGAACTGGCTCCAAGATAGGTGGTCACTATGTTAGAAGAAATCATTAGGGCGGGAGTAGCACTCCCTGCGCCGGAGCTGGAAAGAGAGCCGAATATGCCGCCGGCTGTGCCGCCCCGAAATAATCGGGACTCCGCTGCGGCTTCGGAGACCAACAAGGAACTCCAGAACTCCGCAGGGACCGCGATAGCGAACTATATGGGTTCGCCAACACTGCTTGACGCAGTAGAAGGCGGAGTCGTCAGTCGGATGGAAGCCGAGGTGGTAATGGAAATCGGCGCCTATAGGCGCTCGGTCAATTATACCGCTTTGGCTGTGGGGACAACCCCGGAGAGGGTTCTGGAACTCTACGTGAGCGGGATTCTCAAACTCAGGAAATGGCTCAGTAAGTAAGCCGCAGATTTCGCTAACGCGGTCTCTGCGGAGTTCACAGATTAAAAAAGTGTTGGTTTGCCACCTGCCTGCCGGCAGGCAGGGGTGAGTATCTGCACTTCTCACCGGTGCGGATAGGCGAACCAATTACCAAAGAACGGACAAACCAAGAAACCGAAGAATATGTTCTTCCGTTCTTTAGTTCTTCAGTAAATATCGGAGGATATTTTTATGTCAACAATCATAAGCAAAGTCAGGTTGTTCGTGCCGCTGGATTTAACCACAATCCCGGAACATATGAGCAACGACTGGCGTGACTCCCTGAAGAGCAAGGCCGAGGGTATTGATAAGAAACGGAAACTTATCATACCGGATGAGATGGCTTATAAAACCAAACTGGCCGGTCCGGCCAGCGAGGGTTATTCGCCGTTCCCGTCTGCCACCTTCAGGTCCAAAAGCGGTAAATCGCGCCAGGCCATTGTCAATGCCCACGCCGAGAACGTGCTGAATACCTTCAATAACTACGAGACCAAATTGCTTCGGGCATTTGAGGAGATTGAAGGCGAAATCGGCAAACGCTACAAGGAAAGCGTTGATAATGCGGTTGACCTGTATGTCAGCAGAGTGGCAAAACGGACCCTGCCCTTTACCGGTGAGAAGACCATCGGTAAATCAGTGACCGGCATTGCCCCGCTCTGGCTGACGGACGATGCATCAACGGAGCGGCATATCCGCGGCGCTGACCAGGTGCTTCAAGGCGGTCCGACCAATATCGCGCTGATAAGCGGCGGTATTGATAACCGAACCGCACTCAAGGCGGCCATCGCACAGCAACTGACCAAAAGCGGCGTGATTATCGTAACCGGCAGGTTTGAAGCCACTCTGACGAGTGCGGAAAACGACGCCATCAATGCGATAGTCAAGGGTCTGCAGGATTCCACGACTTATGTGCCGTTTGCCACGGGTGGCGCAAGCCATTGCGATTACATCGTGATAGATAGCAAGATGTTCCTGGAAATCCAGGTGTCCGTGCCGTAGGCACACAGTGCGGATGGCGGGCTGTCCCAATTGGATGGTCCGCCACCGCACTAACGAAAGAACGGAGAAACCAAAAAACGAAGAACATGTTCTTCCGTTCTTTAGTTCTTCAGTTAAATATCGGAGATATTTAGTATGTCATTAAAACCAAACGAGGTAAAAACCCCGAATATCGCCAGTTACGCTGTAACTGAAAGTAAACTGGCTGATAATTCGGTAACGACCAACAAAATCAAGGACGGGGCGGTCAAGACCGATAAAATCGGCGACAAGGCCGTGACCTTAGACAAGATGGCCGACCGGTCAATCTCCACAGCCAAGATTATTGACGGGGCTATTACCGGAGTCAAGATTGCGGATGGGACCATCACCAAGGATAAAATCAGTGATGGCGTGCTGGGCCGGCCGTTAACGCCGCCGGTGGCTACAGTTGAAATCGCGGACGCATCGGTGAGCGAGACCAAGTTGCAGAACAATTCTGTAACCCGGGATAAAATCAAGGATGACTCAATCACCGGGGCTAAGATTGCATCCAATACAATAACCGGCGCCAAGATTGCGGCCAATGCGGTCGGTTCATCTGAAATTGCGGCTAACGCAGTCGGCACGAGTGAAATCGCTAATGGAGCAGTCACACCGGAAAAACTGTCGTTCTCGGTGCCGAGCAGACCCTTGACGCCGCCGGTTACTACAGCAGAAATCGCGGCTGGCGCAGTAGGCAGTAGTCAGTTGGCAGTAGACAGTGTCATAACAGAGAAGATAGTAAACGGGGCAGTCACAGCGGAGAAATTAGCCCCGGGTGTGGGCGGAGGCGATACCCTGACCATGTTCCCAACGCCACAGACCGCGCTGGACCAGGGCGGGATTGTTGCCACTACCCAACCGGCCAGTGTGGACCTGTCTACAATTATACCGCTCAACACCAAAGGGGTGATTGTCTCAATCGCCTGTATCAATCAGAGTTATACGGACGGCGGGATGATGGCATACATCTTCAGGCAACTGGGCGCGGAATATGCCTTGCAAGTCATGGCTCCGCCGGTTAACGCGCCCGGAATATCTAACGGGGCATCGGTGCTGATGCCGGTGGCGGCTGATAGGACACTGTTGTGGCAGGCCTATGTGGGCGGAACGAACTCGACGGAGTTGGTGATCTATATACTGGGATACATTGTATAGATATATATGTACCCGGTGCGCTTCAGCCACTGGCTGAATGCTGTCCGACCATTGCTGCGCAAAGGGCTTGGTTATGTTGTATAACTGAAAAACGAAAGAACTAAAGGACGGATAAACACGCCCCTACCCCGAAACAATCGGGGGGCGTAGGCCCGGGCGGGCGTAGGCCCGAATGGGACGAATAGGAACGAATGGCGCCCCGAATGTTTTCGGGGTGCTATTCGTGTTTCTCTTTTTCTTGACCTTTGCAGTTTGTGCGGTTAGAGTAATCCGCATGGTTATTGCAGTTGCGGGTAAGGGCGGCACCGGAAAGAGCACGGTCGCGGCTCTGCTCATCCGGGCCCTGCTGGCCCAGAATAAGAAGCCGGTCCTGGCTGTGGATGCGGACCCGAATTCCACCCTGGGCGATTATCTGGGCATCGCCTGTTCCTGCACGGTCTCGGACCTGATAGAACAAACCAAAGGTCTACGTAATCTTCCAGACGGGGTGTCCAAGCCGGCCCATCTGGAATACCAATTACAGAGCGCGATTACCGAATCCGCGGGACTGGACCTGCTGGTCATGGGCCGGCCCGAGGGCCCGGATTGCTACTGCATGGCCAACAACATCCTGCGCGGCTATGTCCAGAAGATTGTCGGCAATTACCCTTATGTGGTGATTGATAACGAGGCCGGGATGGAGCATCTTTCACGCAAGACCACCCAGAATATCGATGCCCTGATTCTGGTGAGCGACCCGACGGCCGTGGGCCTGAAGACGGCCGGGCGCATCAGGGAATTGATTGACAAGATGCCCTTCCTGAATATTCGCAAACGATACCTGTTGGTGAATAGGGCAGATGCTAACTTTAACCGGATTGGCGCGGAGCAGGCGACGGGATTAAACCTAATCGGAACGCTGCCCTATAGCGAGGAGATAGAAAAAGAGATTAACCAGCAAGGCACAAAGACATCGCAAAGTGTAAACTTAATTATCAGCGCTCTCTGCATTTGATGAGCCGCTATTTGACTTTCATTTTCTCCAATATCTGTTTAATTTCACGCCCGAGTTCAGAATCCGGCGCGAAGTCACGGGCTTTCTGCAGGTTTTCCCGGGCTTGTTTTTGGTCTTTAAGCCCATTATGAGCCAGGGCAATCTGGTAATATAATTTTTGGCCGGCCTCGCCTTTGTAATCAGCTTTAGCCAAGGACTCAAACTCAACCAGAGCGCCCTTCCAGTCCTTTTTGCCGTAATATTTGGACTGGATTTCTTCTATCTTGAAGTCCAATTCTATCTCCCCGGTCTTGGCCGGCGATAGCTTTTTGACTATCTCAAAATAATAGTCCTGCTTCGGCTTATTCTGCTTGCCATGGTAATAGTAAACCAGTTCCAGCGCGTATTTTAACCTAAACCCCTGTTTATTGTCTTCGTCAAGATTGACAGCCTCTTCCTTAAAGCCGGGATACCAGAACCCAATCTCCCATTCGTTGAGTTTGCCAATGAGCTGGTTAAGCAGGGCCGGTTTATCCTTAGCCGGCGCCTCGGCAATTTGCCTGGCCAGCGCGTTCTTCTCGTCCTTTTGCCGGCTGAGCCCGTTGAGGTGTTCCAGATATTTGACCGGACCGCCCGGCTGGTAACCGGTTTTGGCATACGGCGCGCCATCCGCATCAAGCAGGAAAATAGTCGGGAAACCCTGGACTTCGAACTCTTCCTTTAACTTTTGATTATGCTCTTTTTGGCCTTTGGCCAGCTCCTTATTGCGCGGAAAATCCAGCTGAAGCATGACAAATTGTTTGGCCCCGCCGGCCGCCCAGGCCTTGGTAGAAAAAACCTCTTCATCCAGCTTGATGCACCAGACGCACCAGTCCGTGCCGGTGAAATCGACCAGGATGTCCTTGCCTTCCTTGCGGGCGATGTTTTTGGCATCCTCCATCGAGGTCAGCCATCCCGACTGAACGGCCGGCTGGCCGGACAAATTTTCACCGGCCAATGCGGTTGAACACCAGAATCCAAGAGCGATTATTGGCGCAACCAGCGCCGCGGTCAACATCAGATTTATCAGTTTCATATGTAATTCCTTTCTTATTTAAGCGTAATCACATTCATATAGAAGATTGACCCGGGCGACTCCATAATTTGTTGAGATATTTTATTGACCCCGTTAGAAATGATTTGGTATAAGCTTGTAATATACTAATCATCACTGCTCAGTAATAAAATCAGGCAAGGATAAATTTCTATATCAGCGGTCATGGACAGTTAGCGCCATGACCTATTTCTAACGGGGTTGACACCCAGCCTAAAGCCGGATAGGTTACTGATGGCTTAATGATTTTTATGGTCAGCTGGAAACTCGCCTCCGCTGAAGCTTTGGCGGATCTAAGAGCCAGTATGTCGTTTTACTTCTACTGGCTCTAAGAAAGGATTTATTAAATGACAAAACCTCGGATTTTATCGGGAATGAGGCCGACCGGCAAGATGCACCTGGGGCACTTAGTCGGGGCGCTGGAGAACTGGGTCCAGCTCCAGGATGATCACGAATGCTTTTACATGGTGGCGGACTGGCACGCCCTGATGAGCGAATACCAGAACGATACCCATTCCATCCGGAAGCACGGATACGACAATGTGATTGACTGGATTTCAGCCGGCATCGACCCCAAGAAGAGCACCATCTTTATGCAGTCGGACGTGCCGGAGCATCTGGAGCTGAATATGATTCTGTCCACGATTACGCCTATCGGCTGGCTGGAGCGCTGCCCAACCTACAAGGAACAAAAGGTGGAACTGAAGGAAAAGGACCTGTCCACCTACGCTTTCCTGGGCTATCCGGTGCTCCAGGCCTCGGATATCCTGCTCTATAAGGCCAATGCCGTGCCGGTTGGCGAGGACCAGTTGCCGCATCTGGAACTGACCCGTGAGATTGCCCGGCGTCTGAATTTCCTGTTTGGTAAGAAACATGGCAGCGATTTGGTGCCAGAACCTCAGGCCAAGCTGACCCGGTTCCCGCGCCTGCTGGGATTAGACAAGCGCAAGATGAGCAAGTCATACGAGAACGCGATTAACCTGTCTGATTCGCCGGAAGAGATAGCCAAGAAGGTCCAGACCATGTTCACCGACCCGGAGCGCATCAAGAGGACCGACCCGGGACATCCGGCGGAATGTAATGTCTACGCCTATTACAAGGTCTTTGCGGCGGACCCCGTTAGAAGCGACCACGGTAAAGATAAAAATTGTTTCGGTAGCTCTAATATCTCGGCATTAAACGCTTCTAACGGGGCGAGAC